>SDBU01002218.1_pt1 | contig 26286 bp, 11 predicted proteins | sample 2277071 | NCBI WGS metagenome assembly SDBU01 (sample SAMN10397929, study PRJNA504765) | marine sediment metagenome | isolation source: marine sediment core GS08_GC12, 126 cmbsf | place: Arctic Ocean: Gakkel Ridge, Loki's castle | collected 2008
CAAGAGTCCGCAGGTCTTTGGAATCAACCCTATAGTTCCCGTCCAAATCACCTACGAGTTGAGACTCGGCAACAGTCAAACCAGCCAAAAATGCTATAAAAACAAGTGATAGTGCTGAAAGGTGTCCCCGCCAATGCCAAGAGGCATCCCTTTCGGGAGGGGCGTCCCCCCTGGGACAAGCGGACAACGAAGTTTTCATAAGTTTGAGCATCTTTATTTCCTTCCTCATCGATGTTTTGGGCCGCTAATCGCGGTTTTATCTTTGCGGTCTCCCATTTTGCGTTTGATGAGAAATGGGGATCCGAACTGTCTTGAACTCTTCCCTTTATAATAATAGACGTACAAGAGCCCAAAATGTTGCCCATTTTCCGTAAAATTTGTATTTTTTTTTTCTGACATATATTGAGTAGTTTAGTCAATGACTATTGTCCTCAGACTTTGTGGTTTTCTCACAGTACCTCCCGCGGCAAGTCCCTGCGGAGCAAGAAACAGCTATTTGTCTGTTTTCTTACTTCCCATCAAAATCCGTGAAAAAAATTGCGCGGTTCCGCTCACGATTTATGGAGCTTAATATTCCAGCTTTTTTCATACGCCTCCTCCGTTGGTCTACCCATGCTGTAACTATATGTGTCGATATTCGCCGCTTTTTGGATTTTGTTCGTAAGCTGGTTTGTAATCGCCGTTTTCGGGTATTTGTAAGTACAATTATAAAATAAGTTATGTCTTTGAAGCATCGGAAACTATGCAAGCCAGGCCTCCTCATATCCGGTGTTCAAGCGTTCGTAGGGGGAGCTTGTGGACTTGGAAAAGAAGCTGTTGACCTTCAAATAAACAGTTTACAGGTCCCAGGGAAATTCTGCCGGCTTTCCAATCAGCGAAAAATGGCAATGGAGTAATATCTCACTGGAAGGCAAGTCACATTCATATTAACGATCGATAGTATTAACTGGGGTTCGTACAGCCGTGATATGAAGCGTACTCAGATGAAGCTCTGCCAGGGCCAGTACAAGTGTATCTGCTCCTGTGATGCTCTCATAGTGCTCCGACTTTAGACTGGCGCGTGGCAGGGGACTATCACCGAAGAATTTTTCTATAGCTATTTCACCCAATTTAAAAGCACGTTTGTAATACTTTTCTTGGGCAGTAGCGCGGTAAGCAGCTTGTTCCACACATATCGCATGACCAAATGTCATTGGCCATGCGTCAGATTCGTCACCGGGCAATGAGTTTATATATGCATCGGCTGCCCCAATTATCAAGCCGCGGTAACCAACCCTGCCGGTGTTTTCGTATCTTGACACACACATAATGGTAACCGTTGCCGTCGTAAAAGCACCGTATCTTGCATCCCACAGTGAGCTGTATGAGCCGTCCGATTTACCCGTGACAAGGTCAATTCCCATTGCAAAACCCTTTTTGTCCTCCAGGTCATGGGGCAGCGAGCAGAAGATTTCATCCTCTCGGGCCGCGAAGTTTGCCAGGCGCGTTCGCAGCGGTTCCGGTACTTTTCTGGCAGCGCCGTCACAGTCGATTGCCAAAGATAAACTCAATACAGAGTGGGCCGTTGGCGAGCCGGTTTTGAGCTCAATCAATCCTGTCTTCGGATGCCGTTTCTTTTCATAGCGGCGCAGCACTACGTCGATAGTTTCCAGGAAAGTCTCATCCCTGGTATGGGCATAGGCATCTGCCCACGTGCGGATGTAGAAACCCGCATGCCTGGCAAAATCCATTCCCGATACTGGAGAAGACTTGTTGAAATTCGCGTGGCGATTGAATGCACCGGTTTTATGGTCGGCGATTTGGCTATTCCATAAGCCCAAAGCAAATCGCTTGCTTGCCTCCGGAGCCAGTTCAAAACACCTCTGCCATAATAGCCAGGGACGCGCAAATTCATGAACCGCTTCCCGATGTCCCGAAGCGACTTTGTCTGTCATCACATTCCAGCACAAATGCTCACCCCATGGCAGCAGGCCGGTATTCGGTGATTGCGTGTTCTCAAGAAACCATTTCAGTGCATCATCGGCCGCCTGCGGATAGCGGTCCTCGCCGGAAAGTCCTTTCAAAAAGTACAACAGTCGCAAAAGATTCTGGTCTAAATGGAGGTTGGCTCCGACAAGTGGTTGGCCGGGCTCTCCCGGCCTGTCTCCTTCCCGAATGCCCGCTGGGGCAGGTGGACGAACTTTGAGTGGGCTGAGAGTCTTTCTGTCGAGTGCGCTAAGGAACAAGCCGGTTTTTTGTGGGCCGTAAGTATCCCTGCCGTGTTCCAGCATTGCGTTGGCATAATCATAAAACACTTTTGCGAACGGAGAGCGCGGTATACCTTCACGGAAAAGGGTGTTTAGATCAAGCTCTTTACTATTACCGGTCGCAGCAAAAGCCGAAAGAATAAGACAGGCTGTCAAGATCTTTTGTACACGGTTGTTATCGTACACTGACGGTTCTCCTTATTGTATTTAGCTTATGTAGCTCCTCGTCACCGGTCGATGGTATTGGAAGGTATATCTACTTTCAGGTTGTTCGTGGCTGCATGAACCTCTAACAATGCAAGGGCAAGCGAATCAGCACCGGTGATGGTTTCGTAGTGCCCGGTCTTGAAACTGGCTTTGGGTAGGGGGTTATCCTGCCAGAAAATATCGACGGCCATCTGTGCAAACCTGCAGGCCTCTTCGAGATAGACGGGTTTTCCGGTGAATTTATGGGCGGCTGCCTGGGCACTGATGATGTGCCCAAGACTCATCGGCCACACGTCCACATCTTCATCGGGCAGCGTATCTATATATGCGTTGGCAACTGCAATCACTAAATCCTTATATGCTGTTTTTTGAACCTGTTCATACCGTGCCAAACCAAACATCGCCCAGCCTGCTGTTGCTCCCGAAGCATACCCGGCCTGCCAGGTGGGTTTGAAAGTCCATGTTCCGTCATCCTGGCCGAATTGTTTGCGCAAGTCTTCTATAATAAGCTGGTCTTCTGTCTCAGCAAATTTGCGAAGGCGCGAAGCAAGCGGTTCAGGTACAATCGATGCCGCGGTATGTACATCGAGCGGTCCAATTGTGGCATGCATGATGCCATCCTTATCACGCCGCTTGCGTTCGAATCGTGCAAGGACAGCTTCTATCGCACGCAGGAAAGTTTTATCCTTAGTATGCTTATAAGCGTAAGCCCAGGTGTGGATATAGAAGCCGCCATGACGGGCGAAATCCTTTCCGTCAACGGGGCCATGCCTGTCATAAGGAGCGTGACGGTCGAAGCCGCCCGTTTTTTGGTTGGCTATCTGATGGTTCCATAAACCTAAAGCGAACCGCTTTGATGCTTCGGGCGCCAGTTCGAAACTCTTGTCCCATAGCACCCAGGGACGAGCGAATTCGTGATTATAGTCTGTTCCGCTGGAAATAGGTTTGTCCAGCATTACATGCCACGACATATGTTCGCCCCACGGCAGCAGCCCTGTCACCGGGGATTGTGTGTTCTTGAAGAACCACTCCAACTCATTATCTGCGGTGGTGCTATAACGTTTATCTCCTGTAATTTTGCTTAAGGTATACAATGCTCGCAACAGGTTCTGATCTGTTTGTGGATTAGCGCCTACCAGTTTCAGCCAGGGTAGTCCTGCACGGTCGCCCCGTCGAATACCTCCCGGCGGTTCCGGCCTTACCGTAAGCGGTTTAAGTTTGAGTCGGTCTAATGCGCTCAAAAAGAGGCCACTCTTTTTCTCACCGTAAGTGTCCCGCCCATGCTCTATCATCGCGTCTGCATAACGCCGGACTATCTCTAAAAAACAAGTCTTGGATGTCTCAAATTTGTCGGCGCTGACAATTGGATTTGTATTATTAATAGAGTCTTCTATGTAGTCACGCTCGTAGAAACGAATCCCGCTTCCGCCATGTCCCTGACCTGTGATTATATCGACGTCCCCATCCTGGTTCCAATCTATGGCATCCGCGCCGGAAATCATCATGATAGAGTAGGGCTTTATTATCTTAATACCGTCCGGATTGGAGAATTTGGGTTCTTCACCTGCCCGGCCGGTGCCTACATTTTTGTAGAATCGAATACTGTGTTCGAATTCACAGGCTATCAGGTCTCTTTTGCCATCCCCGTCCCAGTCCACGAAGGAGCCCAGATTGGGTCTCATGTAATGAGACAGACCTATTTTTTTAGCGGCGGCAAAACTCGGATTTGCATCAGTGCTTATGTTCTTGAAGAAGTAAAATCCGGGATTTTCCTGGTCGGAAAAGATAATGTCCTTTTTCCCATCTTTGTTCCAGTCACAGACCATCATGTGTGATCGTGTGCCGCGGTCAATCGGCCCAAGATTCCCCTGTTCATTATGGGCCTTTACCTTTTGTCCTGCACCAAGCGCAGGCTTTGCATCTGTTCCCTCGTTCAGATATACAGTGACTGTGCCGGCACCGTCGGAGGCAATCAGGTCTTTACGACCGTCATTGTTCCAATCGCAGATATCGGGCCGGGCGTGGCCATTATTTTTTGCCAGGCTTAAAGGTTTGCCTCCACTTTGCAGCTTCCTGCCCTCGGCAAAGACCGGGAACAGATTGTTTGTCTGGTTCCGGAAGTACCAGACATACCCATCGCAATCACCGGCGATTAGATCGGTTTTGCTGTCATTATTCCAGTCTACAGCCCGAACGACATTCTGACGTACAGCATCACACATCTGGAACTCTTCGGTATAGGGAGCGCCATGATAGGCATCTGTTCTCTGCCACTTCGGGGATTTTGCAGTTCCTATGTTCTTGAATAGGGCGCCATAGTCTCTCTTAAGAGGATGATTCAAATCCGTCAGCTCCCAGGCCCTGTCCACCACGAAATCGAGCAGACCGTCGCCGGTAAAATCGGCAACCGTCACGCGTGGGTGGGTACTCCGTTGTAGATAAGTGTCATTGTAGGCGAGGATGATACCCTTTGCGAAGGTTGGCTTGGTTTTTGGAACGCTTGTATCGACGTTCTCATAGAAATAGATTTGGCCTGCCTGAGGAGCGCCAAACAAGTCCCAGTCACCGTCGTTGTCGATGTCTGCGACATCAAAGCAAGGATTGAAAAGCTCAATATCCTCACCGTCTGCCTGGATGGTCGCGGCGTCGGCCAGACGCCATCCACCTGAGCCATCGGTTCCTAAATTGCGATAGAGATAGCAGTGGTTGTTGTTGCCCAAAATAATGTCCGTTAGGCCGTCTTCATCGCCGTCGAAATCCACAACGAAGACAACTGAGGGAAACCATCCGCCGGCCTGCTTCCCTCCTGCCAATGGAACGCCGGAGATTGTTTTCATCGGGCCCCTGTCGACAAAGGTAAGTTGCCCACCGGATTTAGTCGTGTTCTCAAAGAACACTATTTTTCCGGCATACGGGCCATCCATAAAACTTGGGAAAAAATCCTGGTCACCATCTCGGTCCCAATCATAAAAGTGCGGCATAACCCAGCTTCGATTGTTATGCTTATTCTTTGGAAGAAAAAAGAGTTTTCCAGCCGACGTAAGCCGGCCGGCTTCGACAAGGTGATTGTCCCCGACATTTTCATAGCAGTATATAAATGGCTCAACCCCTCCCTTGAACAAATCCAGGTCACCGTCACCGTCGAGGTCGCAGAAGGTATCGAAGTGATGAGCTCCTATCTCACGCTTTCCATAGTCCTCTCTAAAGAAATCGCCATCACCAACGAGCCCTTGATAACGTTTGGGTCTTGCCAGGCCGGACTCAACTGTGTCGAAATAAACCGCGAATGTTGTGCAGGTTTCATCCGGCATAACGAAACTCAGGGTGACTTTGTTGACGCGATAGAGTTTTTGAATGCGCCATGGCAATAGGTATCGTTCATATCCGTCTCGCGAGGCGTCAAAAACCTTCGGCGACCCTGAAGAATCGTAGGCTATCACTTCGATTGTATGTTCGTCGAATGTTCCTGGAATGCCCATTTCAGCCAGCCCCTTAACGAAATCAATGTTCACAGAAGCAGGCGAGTTTGACCGGTGGGTACGTCGGGTGTCAACGCTCAATAACAATCGATGCTTATTAGGTGACCGCCAGGGTAGCTCTACACAGAAAGCCGGGACTTCAAGTGCCAGATAGACTATGGTTGCCAGAACAATCCTTGTTAATGGTGTAAGATAGCTGTGTTTGTCTGGTAAATAGGCCATATCCCTCATGTCTCAATTTCTGTCAGCCAGGCACACGATACTTCCGTCTCGAAGGGATGCGAACAGGCGACCCCTTGCTGCGATCATGCCGTCGAACACGGGGGGATACTCAAGTGGTGTTTCAGACAGTTTCTTTCCATCTTTGGCCGAAACCGCCACAACCTTGGCTCCTTTGCGCGCTTCGAATGCTGCATAGGGATCTTTCGCATCAAATATATCCGGAGCGCCGGCCACGAACAAAGTATCACCTGCTTTCACCATGGCACGGATTCGCACCGGTAGCCACCGCCTCCAGACCGGCTGTTCCGCTCGGGTATAGCCGATGCCCTTGTCTGCCCCGAATCCACGGCTCACATTGTCCAATCCGGGATTGCCTTCACGAGGGATGTGCGATTGGGGCAGCCACGTGACCGGTTTGCGCCAGCCCGCTTCACCGACGATCTTCGGCTCATTCGTATTCAGGTCGGCAAACAGCAGGTAACCTTCCTTGCCCGGGAAGAACATCGGGCTGTGTACGTTCCGGCGATAGAACACGCGGACGGCATAGGTCTTTTTGTCGTCGACCACAAGGAGCTGTCCGGTTTTCGGGGCCTGGTTCGCCAACTGGAACGCGGGCCATCGCTTCGAGTACATCCAGAACGTGCGGTTGTACCAGGAGTCGTCCAACAGGCCGGCTGTCGAGAAAATATGCAGGCCCACATCCTGGGCGCCTTTGTTCGACAAGACCTTCACTTCAATCTCCTTCAACTTGGGTGTCATCTTCTTCTGACGCATGTAGATGAACCCACCTTCGCTGACGAGCACGTCTGAATTGGCCCCAAGAATGAAAAAGGCGAGATCTCGATCTTTGTCCACGTCTCGATGCGGTCCTTCCAACAGGCCCTTGTGGAGGATCTTTCCACTAACCACATCGAGCCCATAGACGCGGATACCGCCGTCGAGATAGGTCGAACGTCCCGCCGTGAAGTACGCCACGTCCTTGTCGACCAGCACGCTGCCGTGGACAGGCCAGACTGATTCAAGCTGGTCGAAGCCGCCAATTCGCCGATCGGTCGGCGCCGCGAGGAACTGCCACGCGAGTCGGCCATCCGATGCCCGCAGGCAATACACACGTCCGTCCTTCGACCCGAAAAGTACCCTGTCTCGATAGACCGTCGGCGGCGAGTCGATACGTCCGTTTGCAGTAAACTGCCAAAGCACTTTGCCGTTTGCCATATCCAGCGCGTACAGGGTATGTGCGTCCGATTTGGCAACGTACACCTTGCCGCCTGCAGCCACAGGAGCCGTCAGCGTCCCTTTTAACGGGACTTTCCATTTGATTTCCACATTGGAAGGGACGCGGGTGCGGCTCGTTCCGCTGCGAGCTGCATCGTGGCGAAACGTAGGCCAGTCGTTTTTATAGCTGGATTCCGTATCAGTAACCGCTCCATAAGCTGGGCCCTTCTCAAGACGCTCTTTATCTGCGATCACCCCAAGGGCGGTATGCGACCCTGCCGTCACTGCCGCATATCCCAGGAACTTCGAACCGGGTTGACAGAAACACTGGTCCGGTGGGGCATAAAGCATGCCGTTACACGGCAACATTCCGTACTTGCATGCACCACGAAACCAGTTGTTCTGGGAATGGTTATCTCCCTGGAAATCGAGGAACTCAGCGCCTTCGTAAGAACTGATTAGATACCGGATGGTTGCCTTATTGCGATAGCAGCGATGGTGATGCTCCGGACTTCGCAGGTTCTTGACGAGGATCCGTTTCTTTTCCTCGCCCGAACGAAGCTCCCAACCGATGACCAGTGCATGCGGGCTCTTGCGTACAGGCTTGCCGTTATCGTCCACACAAAGCATCCCACGCCAGACCAATCCATCAATCACGAACAGGTCGTCCCCTTCGCCCCCGCTGATAGGCGGCACGGTTTTTTGCCAGAGTTCCTTGCCGTTGGTTGCATCATAAGCGGAGACGAACTTTCCACCTTGCATGACGACAACATCATCGACGGTAAGCAGCGTCTTCGGTGCAGCTCGCTTTGGTTGTATCTTCCAAAGTTCATTACCATCCTTCAAATTGCGTGCAACAAGGTTTTTCCCGCTCAAATAGATAATCCGGCCGTTGTCAATTGCCAATGCCAGAGGCCGGATCTGGCTTATCTGTTCCTCCCAGAGGACCTTGCCCGTTCGGCCGTGGACAGCAACCAATGCTGCTTCGGCTGTATTCCTGGCTCCCTTTCGTTGAGCAGTGCCTGTCGATACTTGTCGAGTATAAGCGACAACAGTGCCGTCACTGACCAGGATTTCACTCGTGCCCCGTGTTGCTTCAACCGTAGTGATTGTTTCGCCCGTGGCCGCATTTAGGATTGACATAGGTGCTCGGTAGGAAAGCGTTGTATAGAGTCGGTCACCATCGGCCACAATTCGACGCTGGTTCTCGGCAGGCACATCCGTTCGTCCGCCGCGTAACTTCGTCCAGTCTTTTCCCTGCCATCTTCCAGGATTCCACTGGCGCCAGCCCCAGGCTTCGAGCGACCGCTTCCAAAGCAGCCTGCCATTGAAGGCGTCTCGGCAAACAAGCGACCAGCGGTCAGGCAGACGCTCGTCGGTGATACCGATAAGCCCTTCGTCGAAGAAGTAGAACAGTCGGCCGGCCGCCGAGACGGGTGACTGAATCCCCGATGGTGTTTCATGGCTTCGAAGCCACAGCGGCGGCGCAACCCACTGCAGACTCCGGGGTGGTCCGACAACAGAATCGTTGGCAACTGCGTTGTTGCTTGCGTCATACAGAAAATGAGTCCATTGGTCAATATTGTCGGGCCAGGCTTTAACGGTCTTTTCCCACTTGCCTTTGCGCTGAACGAAAGCCACCCCTCCGGGAGCCAGCACTCGCATAACCTCATCCATGGGGACCTTGCCCGCATCCGCCGAAAGGCGTCCCCAAGTGGACTGCACGACAATCAGGTTTATTAGATTGTCCGCGTACGGAAGTACCGAACCCGAACGCCGCTCAACGGAGACAGCCCCGTACGTGCCCTGCGCCTGGATATAGCTTCTCGCCTGGGCTACTTTGGCCGGGTCTGCTTCGAGCCCATGGACCGTATAGCGGTCATTGGCGCGCAGCGCCGCCGTCAACTTCCCGTCACCACAACCAAGGTGGACCACGATACCACCTTTTACGCCGGTGGTATCGAGAATTTTTTTGGCCTGTGTTATCGCATCATTTGTTTTTGCTTCCGTTGTGCCGGCCAACAGGCAAACAGCCAGCAGTCCCGGTAACCACGACTCGATTGCAAGATAGCGTTTCATTATGTAAGCCCCTTTCCTGTCTAAATATTCATCCAGCCCCTCCGAGGGGCGGGATTCATACATGCCGTCTGATGTTACAATACTATAGCACTATTCCTGGTAATCTCAAGGATTTATGGTAGTCCTCAGCATAGATTGCGAACAATAGGACAGAACGAACATCAGATAACTTACTCTGCCAGTGGCAGATATTCTTTGTTCTCTGAGGTCCATGCAAAGATGCAAATTCCTAATGTATGCTTTGGATATTTGGGATTTAATCTCAGAAAAAACGTGACAGGGCGTTGGATAAATAAATGTTTCTCGTTCTTATATGGCCTGTGAGAGGGAAAGCTGGCATAGTTGCCTTTGCCAGTGGTTTCTTTGGGAAGACTACTTAGTCATAGACGGAGGCGCCGATTCGGGTGTGCTGCCCCAATTTTTATTTGGCTCGGGGCCCATCTGAAGAACCAGCTTACCGCCATCTACAAGCTGCCGATGGTAAAACCAGGGCTTGTTCAAAGGCTTTCCGTCAAGCGTTGCAGACTGGATGTATTTGTTTTTACCTGAGTTGTTTTTAGTTTCGATTACAAATGTCCCGCCTTTATAGTACTTGCCATCGAGATTAATAATGACCTTATCGAATATTGGGCTGCCAATCTCATAAGTAGGTTCAGTTGCGGCACCTCCATCCATCTCGAACAGGCCCATCGCGCTCATTACATACCAGGCACCCATCTGGCCCTGGTCCTCGTCACCCGGATAGCCGTCGATCGCCCCTGTTCCATAATAGTGCTCCATTATCTCCCTGGCCCACCTCTGCGTCAACCACGGCGCACCGGAGTAATTGAACAGATAGGCCGCCTGCATATTCGGTTGGTTTCCGTGGTCGACGTATCGACTGGTGAACCGCGGGCGAGCCTTCTCAAAGCCTTCCACCAGCCTTCGGTTGAATTCTTCCCTGCCACCCATCAGCTTGATCAATCCTCCTACATCCTGGGGCACAAACCACGTGTACTGCCATGAGTTGCCCTCGACAAAGCCCCTTCCGGCAAAGGGGGAAAACTTCTCGACCCATCGTCCATCCTGGTGCTTCTGCCGCATGAATCTTACGGAAGGGTCAAATACATTCCTGTAATTGTTGGCTCTTTTAATGAAATATTCGTAGTCGTCTTTTTTGCCTAAAGCTTTGGCCATTTGAGCGACGCACCAGTCATCGTAGGCATACTCAAGAGTGTTCGAAACCGGCCCGTTTTCAACCGGTACGTATCCAAACTCTTTATAGGATTTCAACTGCCGGTTGCCGACGTGGCCGCCGCCTTCATGGGGCCGGCCGGGCTCGGTCTGAATGTGTCTCATCGCCTTATATGCTATTTCGACATCGTAATTCCGGATCCCCTTTTGATAAGCGCTTACAATCAGCGCAATCTCATGCGAGGCCACCATGATACTTGAATACTCAATCCCTGTAGGCCCTTTTGCCAACCATCCGCCACGGTCATATATTTCAAGCAGGGACTCGACCCATTTATTTGCTATATCCGGTGTTACCAGTGTCCACAACTGATTCAGGTTCCAGAACGTATTCCAGAACGCATCACAACCGTAAACCGGCGAAGCCGGATCTTCAAGCTGCTGCACCTTTTCATACATGTCCACGTATTTGCCGTTGACATCGGACAAAATCGTCCGGGCACAGTAAGACCGATACAGATTGGTGTAAAATTTGTTCTTCTGTTCGAAAGTACCTCCCTCGATTTCGATCTTGCTGAGAAGTTCGTTCCATGTTTTCCGCGCATTGTTTCTGACTGCTTTGAAGTCCCATCCGAATTCCGACATTTCCGTTTTGAGGTTCAGGCGCGCCTGCTCGATACTGACCAGCGATATCCCGGTTTTTAATTTGATAATTTCACCGTCTGAAGTTGAGTATCCAAGGAACGCACCAACGTCACCCTTGCCTGATATCTTATTAGTGTCCCGGTAAATCTTTTTGCCTACCCATCCACCGAACGATTCGAAGGGCTTACTTAACCTGGCGACAAAATGAAGTGTAAATTCATTCCATGAGGCATTTCGGCCGCTGCGCTGCCTGGAATAACCTTCGATTTCAGTATCACTTATTTTTCTAATTTGGGCATCCAAAACGGCATAGCCATATTCCGTGGGCGTCTCAAGGTCGAAAAGGATATGGGCCGTCTCGGCTTTCGGGAAAGTATATTGCTGAAAGCCGGCACGGGTGGTCGCAGTCAACTCTGCCCTGATATTATAGTCATCGAGAGTAACGGCATAATATCCGGGGGATGCAGCTTCCTTGTCATGGCTGAATCTCGACCGGTATCCTTTGTCCGGGTCGCCTTCAGTTCCGGGGACCACCTTTAGCGGTCCGGTAGTTGGCATAGTCAATAGGCCGCCCATAGTCCATGAGTGAAGATGGCTGAAGCCCGCGATATTCTCAATCAGATATTCATATCCTGCTTTCCAGCTCTGACGTTGATTATCGGGGCTCAGCTTGACCATACTAAAGGGCGCCGAAGGTCCCGGATAGAGCATCCACCTTGATTGCGATGTCCCTAAAATCGGGTCCACCCAGTCAACGGGTTCTCTTTCCTTTGCCGGTTTGCAAATAACCTTTTGCGTGCCGACCGTTTTGCCATCGCTCTTGAGTTCGATAGTAACAGAAGTCTTGCCTTTGACCGGGGGTAATGCCAATTCAATAGTTTGATTGCCCGGTTCCCGTCGAGGTACTATCGGTTTCAAACCTGTCACGTGAAGCGTTACGCCGGCACCTTTTCCTATTTGAGTCAAATCAACCCACATCCGCCGGCAAAGCTTTCGGTCCTTTCGACTAAGCCACGGGTCCAGGCGAACGCCTCTCAGCAATACACCTCGCGGCTGTCCCAATTCGATCAATGGGGACACTTCAAGACCCAGCCAGTCGTAGAGTATCCAGCTGCCGGAGACGGTTGTGATGGTGATTTCATTGACACCTGATTTCAGTTCTTTAGCCTTGAAGCCGATAGAAAATTTGTGCTCTCGGCCGGCTTTAGGGTCACCAGAGATTGAGGCATCCGAGCCGCCCCTGGCTGGCTGGTGCTCGAAAGAACGATTGTTGACTTTAATTCGAAGTTTTGGCGGATTACTCGAATGCGTGTCGACCAGGTCGAACATCAGTCGGCAATTACCGGAAGGTAACATTCGGTTGATAACAAATAGTATCGTAAAGGTATGCCTTTTGCCACCTGCCCAGCCATCCGCTGGCCCGGGATGGGCGTAAGGCCAATCTTTGGCCGGATTCGATCGCCCAATCACAAAAAAGCCATCGCGGTCAAACTTCGCGTAGCCACGGGGTCCCAGCAAATATTCACTTGTATCGTTATCAGCTCTTCCAATCTGCCAGAGAAGATTCCTCCCCGAATTGTTAGCTTGACCTGCGGCTTTTGCCGTGGAGGATACAAAAAATAGGACTAAAAAAATTGTCACCCTTAGATTTGTAAGCTTCATACCCATAGCTCCTTTTTGAAACTCAAAATATCGTAACGAGCATATTGAACCAACTTTTGGAACTTATAGCAATAATTTTTACTGAGTTTTTCAGTTTGGCTAACTTATGGTCACAACATAGTTTGAGTTATATGAAAGTCTTCTTGAACTATTGAGCGTCAGAGGATACCATAAGTCACTGTTTGGCAAATGTCTTAATGGAGAATTTATGTTGCTTTGATAGATGTCTCATTTGAATAAGTGAGACGGGCGGGAGTAGTCTCGTTGCTTGAAAGGATGGCTCATGAATAAACTGAACAGGCGGGATTTTCTCAAGGCGGTCGCTTTTGGTGCTGCTGCGATGTCCCTCCCCGGGTGCAGTAACAACCATTTGGATTCGACCGCTTCGGTCTCGAAGAAGCGAACGAACATAATTCTGATTATGATTGACGATTTGGGCTGGATGGACCTGCACTGCCAGGGCAACGAGCGGCTCGACACGCCGAACATCGATCGGCTTACGTTGCAGGGGATGCGTTTTACGGATGCCTACTCTGCTGCTCCGGTATGTTCACCTACACGGGCGGCCATCATGACAGGCCAGTCACCTGCCCGTCTGGGTCTGACCACACATATCCCCGACCGTCCGCAGTACAGGCCAAAAGATGCGACACTGCTTTCAGCAAAGACGCTTAATCATCTTCCGCTGGAGCACGTTACGCTCGCCGAGCGGCTCCAAGAGGCTGGTTATGCCACCGGTTTTTTCGGCAAGTGGCACCTCTCGCGTGCGTCGGCCGAAAAGGGACTCAGCGAGCAGGAACTCCGTCCCGAATTCCAGGGCTTCGGTTTGAACATCGGCGGCTGTTCGTTCGGAGGACCGCCGAGCTACTTCGATCCTTATCGGAATCCAACCATTAAAAACCGCTGCGAAGGTGAGTACCTGCCGGATCGCCTGGCCGATGAGGCAATAACTTTCATACGGGCACACCGAGACGAGCCGTTCTTTGTGGCGCTTTGGAATTACACTGTACACTGGCCGATGCAGGCACCGCAGGAACTAATCGATAAATACGAGAAACGCGTTGGTCCCGGCCTGAAAGACCCACGATACGGAGCGATGATAGAGGCTATGGACGCAGCAGTTGGGCGCGTTATGGCAGCCATCGACGAGTTAAAGCTTGCTGGTCAAACGTTATTGATTTTCACATCGGACAACGGTGGCTTCGACGGTGTCTCCGATAATCGTCCCTTGAGGGCCAGCAAGGGGCACCTCTATGAAGGCGGTATCCGTGTACCGCTGATTGTCCGCTGGCCGGGGATAGTTCCGGAAAAAACGATTTGCCGTACACCAGTCATCAGCACCGACTTTTACCCTACGCTGCTGGATGTCTCTTCTCTACCGCACGGGACCGGCAAGACGCTTGATGGCGAAAGCATCATGCCGCTGCTCAAGCGGACAGGCCCGCTCAAACGCAAGGCTATTTACTTCCACTACCCCAACTATGCCTGGCACGGCTCCAACCAATTGGGTGGCGCGGTCCGCGAAGGTGATTACAAACTCATCGAGCGATACGACGATGACTCAGTCGAGTTATACAACCTTGCTAACGACATCAGTGAAAAGCGAGACTTGTCCCTGGAAATGCCCCAAAAGGCCGCTGAATTGAAACGCAAACTCGACGCCTGGCTAATTGAATCCAGTGCGATAATGCCTAAACGGTTGTCACCACGAGATGCCAAACTTTAGCGACTGGATTAAATTAAAGAATGTTGGAGTTTCTAAATGATTGTTTTGTACTATTTGTTGCGATGAGATATTTGCCAATGTTCCCTGGATCATCCGAAGGAACGGGTTAGTAATCTGTTAGGAGGTATAAATAATGTTGGTATATCGTATTGTCACTAATGCATTGTTGGCAATAGTAATGTTAACCAGTATGACAGCACATGCGGGCCTGACTCAAACGAACCTGACACTCAAATCGCCGGATGAGAAAGTTGTTGTTAAATTCGGCCTCAAAAAAATCGGTCCAAAGCCCAACTGTCCGGTTTATAGCGTATCTTACAGGAATCTACCTATCGTTGTCGATTCATCTCTGGGACTTGCCCTCAAAGGTGCCACTTCGCTTGAGGCCGGCTTTGAAATCGCCAAGGTCACAAAAAGCAGCCACGACAATATCTGGAATCCCGTTTACGGCGAGCGGAAAGTAATTCGCGACCACTATAACCAGCTCATCGTTGACTTGAAAGAAAGCACAGAACCTAATCGACGACTTCGACTGACGTTTCGCGCTTACAATGAAGGCATGGCTTTCTGTTATACGCTACCCAGGCAGCCCGCTCTGAAAGACTTCGTAATCTCAGCGGAGAAGACACAATTTCGTTTCCTGGCAGACCATACTGCCTGGGCGGTCTATTCCGCTCAGGGCAGATATAGTAAGGTCCCGCTCAGCAAGGTTAAGAACAACTGTGAAAGGCCCACGACCATACAAATAGACGACAATATCTTCGCCGCGGTCGGCGAGGCGGGGCTGGTCGATTACGCGCGGATGCGCCTGTCGCCGGCAAAGGATAGGCCGAACACGTTGGTAAGCTCGCTGGCGAGCGAAGTCAAAGCCGTCGCGCTTTTCAACACGCCGTGGCGGTTTGTCTTGCTCGGCGATACGCCCGGCCAACTGCTCGAACGCAATTATTTAATATTGAATCTCAACGAGCCCTGCGCCATAAAGGATACATCATGGATCAAGCCGGGCAAGGTAATACGCGAGGTCACGCTGACCACCGTCGGCGGCAAGGCGTGCGTTGATTTCGCGGCCGAACACAACCTTCAGTACGTCGAATTCGATGCGGGCTGGTACGGCCCGGAGGGCAGCGGGCAATCGGACGCAAGGACAATTACCCTGGACCCCAAACGCTCCAGGGGCCCGCTCGATCTGCATGCCGTTATCGACTACGCCAGGAAACGCGATGTCGGCATCCTGGTGTATGTGAACCGCACGGCTCTCGAACGTCAACTCGACGAGATTCTGCCCTTATATGAAAAGTGGGGCATCAAGGGAGTCAAGTACGGCTTCGTACAGGTCGGCTCACAGAAATGGACCAAGTGGCTCCACGAGGCCGTCCGAAAGGCTGCCAAGTATCATCTTATGGTCGATATTCACGATGAGTACCGCCCGACGGGCTACAGCCGAACCTATCCCAATCTCATGACCCAGGAAGGAATCGCAGGAGACGAAACCAGTCCGGCGAATTCTCTGACCCTGACCATCTTGTTCACGCGCATGTTGGCCGGCGCCGCCGACAATACGATTTGCTACTACGACGGCCGAGTCGCCAGCCATGCATACCAACTCGCCAAGGCAGTCTGCTTTTACAGCCCGTGGCAGTTCCTCTACTGGTACGACCGCCCGCAAACCTCCCCGCCAAGAGCCGGAGGAGCCGGGGGAAGTCGAGGCGGTATCGGCAGCGAGCCGGAACTCGAATTCTTCGACCACTGTCCGACTGTCTGGGACGACACCAAAGTAATCCACGGCAGCATTGGTGAATATGCCGTAATGGCCCGGCGCAGCGGTGATAACTGGTTTATCGGCTGCATGAACAGCGGCCGGCCTCGTACCTTCAACGTACCGCTTGAATTCATGGATGCCGGGGGCAAGTACATCGCCCACGTCTATTCGGATGATCCGGCTGTGCCCACGAGGACACACGTCAGGATTGAGCGCTTTGTGGTAGATCGTGACACGGTTTTGAAGATGGCCGTCTCAGCAAAAGGGGGCCAGGCCCTCCGAATCGTACCGGCCTCCATCGATGACTTGGAAAAATTTCGCAAATACAAGCCATAAAAACATGGAACATGGCCTATCGCTATATCCCAAAGACCCTGCAATCTTATTACATCACCGGTTGTCCAGAAAAAACGGCACAGTTTTGTTGGTTTCGTCATAAGTTACATTTACGCTCTTGCCATTGAGTATTATTTTGCCGGGTTTCACAGCTGTTCGCAGACGGGCCCTTACTATTGGCTGTCCCTGCAATGCCACCTGCATTTCAGGTTTCCCCGCCGTAAATACAGTATAAACCTTTGAAAGTGAGTCGAGTATTACCTTGTCGTTTTTGCGCAGGTAACTGCCGCAGGCGATAAAGTACCGTACCACCGAATCCGGGTCATTCTCATCGGTGTCCGTTGGCCGAGTGATGGCCAATAGGTACGCATCTGTGTCCCACCCATTAATAATATTACAACTGTTTCGATGCATCTTCCTGCCATCGGCATTCAGATTAAGATAAACATCGGTAGTCAGCTTATCTTCATGGATGCGCACGCCAATCATTTCCTTGCCCTGTAATAACTCTACACGCGGCAGGTTGTTTTTACCGCTCTTTCCTATTGGCAGAATGGCCGTAACGAACTTTGTTTCCCGCATAGTACCCTCAGGTGAAAGGGCAAGGTACGTAACTTCTGTATCCGGGTCGTGGTCTTTCAGGCCTTTCTTTTCGGTTATGTTCATGTTCTCTGGAAATAACGGGCGGACAATCGCCTTCGATTCACTGCCATTAGATAAATGCAGCTCTGAATTCCGTTTATTTGCCTTGCCTTCGTAGTGTAACAGCCATTCGAGTTCCCCGGCCTCGTGTGTACGCACATCATCGAAAATCAGTATAACATCGCCAATCCACAGGAAATGTCGATAGTTACGGGAGAATTTCCAGGATGTAGGCCCCGTAGCATCGGCAAAAACATATTTCAATCCTGCCGCATCCAATAATTTGTATACCTGCCCGGGCGTTTTTACCCCACGGTCACCATTACCGCAGTCTTCCGGGTTCTGTCCGTTTCCGTTGACCAGGATAACATTATGGGCCTTGCTGTGGCGATAATAGCTGGTGTATTCCCTCCTGCTGTAGGAGCAATTTCCTGAGTCTATAATCAGAGGTTTTCCCCCATGAAAAAGGATAAAGGAACCTGCATCCGGATGCGCATGGTTCCACGAAAAACCTGATTTTATGGCCATCATAGTCGCGTCATCTTCCCACGATGACCTCATAATCACCCACCCTATATCAGGATAGATGACCGATGTGGGCAGGTTCTTAGGTGGGGGTTTTTTCATATCTGTTTGGTAATAAACCAGTCCAATTGGGTCACCGAGCCCCGGGTCGGTTCGACTTAAGTACCAGTGGTATTCGTCGGCTTCATATCCGTTTGCCAGAAGTAAACGTAAAGTTCTTGCTCCCGCCGCTTTAATACTGCTGTCCCCGAAATTCGCTGACATCAGGGAAGTTGAGCTCGGGTAACATGTATGCACGAAAAAGTCACCGGCATTTTGCAGAAGTGCAATCTCAGGCGGCTTTGAATCGGAGAACACGTTCGAAAAGGCGAGCCGAAACAGCAAATATTCCGACAATGCATAATTTGCGTAATTCACACTTTCATAAAAGGCCCCCTTGGCGTCAAAATTTGTGGACTTATTCTGAAGAACGTTGCCGCTATAATAGAACCACTCCGGAAACGAATCGGAGACTTGCTGTACCCACTGTTCAGCCCGTGGTTCATCTCCCAGAAGCGATAAAGATGCGAGCCCCGCCATGGATACACATACACTCCACCAGTTATGCCCCATTGAATCCAGGGCGTGAATGCGTTTTTGCCCGAGTACCCAGTCATCGAGGGAAGGCAAAACTCCCAAACGTACCATGTCACCGGCAATTGTTTTTCGGTCCTTCTCGGATAAATAATCATAAATGGAATCGTACCCCACTGCATACCCGAAGCAGAACCTTGCTGTGTTTAACTCTGAGTTCCACGGTGGATCTCGTTTGGCATCGCCTGCCCACCTTCTAAGTCCGCCGAAATGAATGAGGGCGTCCCTCAGTTTTTTAGCATAGCGTTCTTCGCCGGTCATCCGGTAAGCAAGACTCAGCGTTGATGCCATATTGCTGACCTGCCCGCTTGGCCTGCCGTAATTGCCGTGTTGTCCTGCTCCGCCGTCGGCATATTCTTTGGAAACTAATTTCTCGTCGAGCATACGGTCCGCTTTTTTCTGCAGTTTGAGCCAGGCCTCTTTCAAAACACCTTCCTCTTTGACCTTCGAACGCAATAGCTTTATTCTCTCAGCAGTGAAAAACAACCGGGGCCGTTTATCTTTCCATTTTGGGCCGGTTGCCATATTTTGTGAATCCTCTTTCTTCTCAGCTACATCGGAGTGTTTCTTTTTAGTGACTGCAAATCCGTTGTGAGTGTTGCATCCAATCAAAAACACAACATATAAAAGCGTCATAGCCAGTGTTGGACCTGCAAATGCGATAGTTGTTTGATTTTGATATTTCTTGTATTTCATTGCTGTTTCCCTTTCACGTGCGCAGGTAATTCTCTTTGTTACCATTATTCACTTACATCATAAACCACGTCACCTGATTTTAACGAATTTGCCTTTATGATATAAGAGTATTTTAGATAAATCCGATGTCAGGCTTGTTGTTACGCTGCTAAGACCTCACCAGCAAGGTTTTAGCTGATCCTGATTCATCTGTTCTTGAACGAATCGCCGCCAGTGCGGTTCAGGTTCGAATGTGGAAGTAAAAGTCGCGTTAAGACGGTTGCAATTTGAGAATATTATGGTATCATAACAAACTTGATGGTCTTAGGAGTGCTGCAAACAACGGTTGTTCATGTGAAAGTCCAGGCAAGATGGGCGATTAGATTGTTGTTTTATTAATTTCTTTTATGTGAAGGAGGTCATTATGAAACGGTATAGACTATTGATTCTTGTTTTGTGTGCGGCTCTGGTCGGCTCTAAAGTGCTTCTTGTTTATTCAGGTGAGCAAAACAAGACCAGCGATGAGTTCCGCAGGCAGTTTATCAAAAACTTCCAGCGCACCTCATTGAACACAACGATTGGTGACGCCATGATGCTGCGAATTCTAATCGAAAGCATGAAGGCCAAACGTGGCATCGAAGTGGGATCTGCCAGTGGCTTCGGGGCCATCAATATGGGGGTTGGTTTCGAGAGGACCGGAGGCCACCTTTACACGCTGGAAATTGACCCGGAGATGGTTAAACAATGCCGCGATAATTTGCGGAAAGTCGGCTTGGAGAAAACGGTTACCTGCATAGAAGGTGATGCCCTTCAGACACTGCCAACGCTTAAGGGCAAGTTTGATTTCGTTTTCATCGATGCCGTGAAACGGGATTACTTAAAATATTTCAAAATTATCGAGCCGAAGCTGAAACCCGGCGCCGTGATTGTCGGTGACAATGTAATCCGTTCTGCAAGGGCGATGAAGGATTTTCTGGATTATATACAGGAAAGCCCCGACTATGACACGGTTATTATCCGGGCCTCCATGGAAAAGAACGATGGCATGTCGATCAGCTATAAGATTAGGTGATATGGTTTTTGGCACCTGGACAAAGGCCGATGTTGTTGCTATAGAAGTGCTTAGATAACGAGGTTGTTATAAAAGCGGCCGTTGATATTGAAGGTGGATAAGGAAATAAACTATGAGGATTACCACTTTAATCTTTGTGCTCATTGGAGCTATCGCTGCCGCTCAAACAGCGAAAGGGGCCACGAGAACTGAAATCAAAGACAAAACTCTCGTTGTATGGGCAGCGCCGGCCAATCTGAACCAACGAGGCGGCAGTGCCTTAACGCTTGACGATTTGGCCAGTCACTTCGACGGTATCATCTTTGGTGAGCTCGCCAGGGGAAAATGGATGGCCGGAAGCGATTATCATCGAAGAAGTCAAAAAGACCAGAAAGCTAATCTTGCCGAAACAGCAGATAAGAGTTCGTTTGTACAGCTCGCTATAGTTTATAAGGGCAAGAACATCACGATTTATCGCCAGGGTAAGGAGTATTCCTCTTACAAAATCGATAAGCCGCAAAAGTTCGGTTCAGACAGTGTTGTCATGTTCGGAAGACGCCACCTGGATGCTGCTGATACATCATGTTTTCACGGAAGAATTGACGATGCACGAATCTACAACAAAGCGCTAACAGCTCAGCAAATAGCCGAGCTGAAGCCGAACAAGCCCTCGGATATCCAGCCCCTGGCCTGGTGGACATTTGAAGATGGCCAGGCCGCTGACCGCATGGGTAACTTTCCTGAAGCGTATCTCTCCGGAGGGGCCAAAATAGCCGGTAACCACTTGGTTCTCGAAGGTAAGCAGCCTGTTATGGTTGCTGCGCCGAAGGCATTTTTTACACGCATGCTCGCCAAATCGGCGCCTCGTACGGAGGGTAAAAACCTGGTTGCCGCGCAGCGCCAGTTGCGCAAAAAGCTTTTGAGTGACCCACATAGACCTACCTACCACTTCGTTACACCGGAGGGCAGGTGCATGCCTTTTGACGGAAACGGCGCAATTTTTTGGAACGGCAAATATCATCTCTGCTACATCTTTCAGGACGAACGCGGCCACTGCTGGGGCCACGCCTCAAGCAAGGACCTTCTCCACTGGCGATGGCACAGCCCCGCATTGTTCCCCGCACCCGGCGACGTTGACCGAGGCATTTTCAGTGGCAACTGCTTTGTAAACAAAAAGGGCGAAGCCACCATACTATATCACGGTGTCGGTGCTGGCAACTGTATCGCTACCAGTAGCGGACCGGAGCTTGAGACATGGACCAAGCTTCCGACAAACCCGATCATCCCTAAACCCAAAAGGGGCAGCCCGGAGGAAAAACTATATCGTTCGTGGGACCCGCATGGATGGTTGGAAGGTGATACATATTACGCAATTTTCGGAGGCCAAAAAGCAACCTTGTTCAAAGCCGATAAGCTGGACAACTGGAAGTATGTCGGGCCGTTTCTGACAAAGAATATGCCCGGAGTAGATGGCTTCGAGGACATCTCCTGCCCTGATTTCTTCAAGCTGGGCGATAGGTACATGCTGCTCTGTATCAGCCATGCTCGAGGTTGTCGCTATTATCTGGGACAGTGGAAGAATGAACAGTTTACCCCCCAGCACCATGAGCGGATGAACTGGCCCGGCGGAACTTGTTTTGCGCCCGAAAGTCTGCTTGACAACAAGGGACGACGTATCATGTGGGCCTGGGTCCTGGACCGTCGGCCCCGAAATGACTATGGATGGAGCGGCACAATGACCCTGCCCCGCGTGCTCTCCTTACACGAGGATGGCACATTGCGGATTGAGCCGATCGAAGAGCTTAAGCAGCTGCGCATGCATGGGAAGAAGCACGAGCGCATCAGGGTCGTCGATGGTTCGCCGGTGACATTGAACGATGTGCGTGGCGACTGTCTTGAACTGGACCTGACCATCAAGCCCGGCAGCGCCAAACGCTTTGGAGTCAAGCTGCGCTGCTCACCCGGCGGTGAAGAACAGACCGTTATCGAATGTGACCCGTCCGCCGGGCATTTGAAGATTGATGTGAAAAAGTCAAGCCTGGACCAGGTCAAATATTTAACTTTCTGTATGAAGGGCGGAAAAAATCCTCAGGTTACCGAACAGATAGCGCCCTTCCAACTAAAGAAAAACGAAAAGCTGCGCCTTCGAATCTTCCTGGACCGCTCGATACTTGAAGTATTCGCAAACGCCCGGCAATGCGTAACCCAGCGCATCTATCCCACTCGAAAAGACAGCACCTCTGTGGTCCTTTTCGCTGAAGGAGGTTCTGTCGAAGTCGAGTCGCTTCAAGTCTGGCAGATCGCTCCGACCAATCATTGGTAGGACATCATCATATTTCAGCTATTTTGCGCGAAACTGTTCACCTGTTGTCGAGCAAATCTCTGATAGGGCGATTGGCCTTGGAGCTGTTTAATCTAAAGTCGGCCATACAATTTGGCCTTTAGCCTGGGCGACGGTGTTTTCGTAGGAACCATAGAACTCGCTGTTGCAGTCAAGCCAGAGAGTCAAACGGTGAAAATCTTCTTCTGAGAGCTTGACCCCATGATGCCGCTCGTCCATATACTCCATTAGTCCGGAGGCTTTGGCTCCGAATTTGCCGGGTATCGTTCGGCTGCCGCCGTGAACTCCCTGGTTAATGGAACCGTTGGAGACGTGGAAGTAGAAGCCGTATTTCTCGGCCAGGTTATTGTACGAGCGGGTCCATCCGTTTTTGCCCTCGATTTCACCGGTTAGATCGAGTGCTTTTTTCTGCTGATGGCAGGTAACGCAGTTTCTTTCCAGGACGGGCTGGACCAGGCGGACATAGTTGAAAGGATTTGAGCCGTCAACGTCGGGTTGAATTGCCGAAGGTGGACGCTTCAAGGCCAATGGTCTTCTTGTAGATTGTTTTGGAACGCGATGCTTTGGCTCGTGGCACCCCAGGCAGGTTAGTTGCTCACCGGGATGTATGTATGTAGCTGAACGCATCGACTGGATTGCCATGCCGTCTGTGTTGAGTGCCTGGAAGTAAATCGCTTTCCCGACGGGTGCTTCGAAGTATGCACTGCCGTCGGCCTCAACCGGCACAGTGCCCAGAACAACTCGGGCATTAGTTTGGTTGGCGATGCCGATGCGGGGTCGGTTTGGCGGAGGGGTAGTCTTTGGCAAGGCTTGGATGATTCGCAGAGCTGTGACCTTTGTACCTTCGGGCCAGACAAAATCGCTGTCGTAAATATTGACGATGGAGATTGTTTCCTGCGGGATCTTGCCGCCGGCCCTTCGGATTGCCTCGGTCGTTTGGACTGTCTTGCTGGGGATTACCGGGGGCCTGGGACGCGGCAGCAGTGGAATCGGGCTCAGACACGAGATAGACGGGTCGCGATAGATCAGCTCGCGGTTGCCGAAGCGGTCGATCCAGTAGATGCCGCGGTTCCTGGCCTCGGAGTCGTAAACGCACAGGTAGTCGTCTTCACTCAGCGGCCATGCCGTGCCGTACCTCATATAATCGCGAATCGGCTTCGCTTCAGCTTCCGGAAAAGGCGTATCGGAAGTCAGCCGGGTCAGTTGGGCCATCGCCCCGTCGTCCTCGGGCCGCGGATCGATCATAACCAGTGACCCGAAGGCATTACCGTGGTGGGAGCCCGTAGTGGCCACGTAGCGGTGTGAGCCGGGGATCGCCCGGATGCTCATCTCCATCCACGGCCGGTTTTCACGCTTGACCGGATAATTGCCGTGGAACGAACGGGGATTCCGACCGTCCGGAAAGCACGTCCAGATGTGATGGGCGATATTCGTGTCGCGGTCGACGTAATCCCAGCGGCTGTAGACAAGCATCCCGTTGTTGTTCACGCTCGGATGCCATTCGTGCGTCTCGTGGAAGCTGATACAGATGATGTCGCTGCCGTCCGGCGCCATCGAATACATCGTATACACCGGGCAATGCCGGCCGCAGCGCAAATACCCGCCGCGGCGTTCCGTGACAAACACGATCCTGCCGTCGGGCAGAAAAGTCGGGTCAAAGTCGTTCCAGGGCCCGTCGGTAAGCTGCACCAGCCTCGTACCGTCGGCGTTGACCTTGAAGATGTGGTAGCTGATTTCGGGACCCCACTCGTATGCCTCCTTGCCACGGTATTTCTCGTATGCCTTGGCCTGTGTGTAGGCGAACAGGATTGTCTTGCCGTCGTACGACAGCTCCGGCGAGAGAAACGTGCCGCTGGAAAGGTCGTCCCCGGTGAGCCGGCCCCGCTCGACGACTGAGTTTTGCAGCACGTTGATCAACTTCGGATTGCTGCCGAAGGGGTCCGAGAGGATAAAGAGTCCACCGCCGGGCCGGGCGTTGCAGCCGTAGTACTGGTCGCACATGTGGAACACACCGACGGAGTCGTGGCGTTTGATAAAGAGTATCTTGTCGAAGTCCAGCAGCCGATTGCAAAACGCTATCCGGCGGACCGTCCAGCGTACATCGAGGTATATTCTCCTGCATTTATCAAAGGGTATCTCGCCACCTGATTCCAGTGCTTGTAGGCGGGCTTCTATTTGTTGTAGTTTTGTAACCAATGGTCCCAGATGCTTCTTGGGAGTTGACAAGCTGCGCAGACGCTCGGCGAGCTTGTAACCTCGCAAGATAAGCTGCTTGGTGTATTCCAGGGCCGAATCAGCACTTTTGGCTGATTGTATGTCACCGGTGAATTGCTTATCGCGGTTAATCCAGTCAGCTTCAATCAATTTGTGCATTGAGTTGCTGACATCGGTCGTGGCGGCCGAAACCAGAGATGCCCAGAAGGCCAGTATCAAAAATGCCGCCCATCGGTTAAGCTGAAATTTGCCTCTTTTCATTGAAGAATCTCCGGCAGAAATCCTACTTGTCCGCCAATTTTTGTGGCGGATTGATTATACCATACTTGTCTGACGACAGTCAAGAATCAGACAAAATGTATACAAATTTATCCGCCACGCGGATTGGCGGATTAATCTTTAACCAATACCGACCCGCCTTGTCATTATGTTTAGCCCCTCAAAATTTATTTGGGGGGTCAATTGAAAAACAAACCTTGGCATAGCTAGGGTTTTCCTTATTGGTTTGACCCGCCACCGTCGGGCCGTGTCATTGTGTTTAGCCCCTGCAATTTATTGCGCGGGGTGTCATTCCTGCGAAGCCGGTTATCCACTCAGGTGTCATTTCGAGCGGATCCTTCTCCTCCCTGTCATTTCGAGCGGATCCTTCTCCTCCCTGTCATTTCGAGCGGAGCGCAGCGGAGTCGAGAAATCTGGCCAATAATGTAAAATAACCTCCCCGCATTCACTCACCTGTCCCTGCAAGTCGTAGGCAGGGATTCACCCATTTACGCATTTACTCAATCTTTTTTTCCTTTTTTTCTTTCCCTTTTCTATTCTTTTATGTTATTCTCTGTGACTAATAGCTTGATTGACAACTGAGGATTTCGCTTAAAAACGCCGCCTAACTACTGGCAACCGGAAACCGGCGACTGGAAACTGTTTTACTATCAACATTTACCCAGCCATAAACGACTTTAAAGTGTGAAGAAAATGGATGTTTGCGGCGTTTTATGTAGACTTTATAATCATTGTGTAGAGCTTTGGATTCGATTCGTATATAAAACGTGTGAGGATTATATATGAAAAAAAAACACATATATATACTCGTCAGTGCAGGAGCTATAACTATAGGAGCTATAATAGCATTGACTATCTTTGCAACGACAAGTTCAAGTCTCAGAAGAACCCCGTTAGGGAGAATAGTTCGCTGGTTTTTTTTAGATGGTGGGGTTATCGCCCAATATGCCAATGACCTTGCCGAGGATATTGAAAAAAAGATTGGAGCGGTGAAACTTCAGACGTGGTGTGAAGAGACAATGATGCGTTATAAGGCCAATGAACTTTTAACAGATGGGAATAGTCCGTACTGGTCAGCAGGCGACATTAAACTGGCGGATGAAGAGATACCTGAATTTATTAAGGATGTATGGCCTAAACCACCAGATGCTATTCTACCAGAACCAGATGTTTCTAT
>SDBU01002219.1_pt1 | contig 26278 bp, 31 predicted proteins | sample 2277071 | NCBI WGS metagenome assembly SDBU01 (sample SAMN10397929, study PRJNA504765) | marine sediment metagenome | isolation source: marine sediment core GS08_GC12, 126 cmbsf | place: Arctic Ocean: Gakkel Ridge, Loki's castle | collected 2008
ATATTCCCATACTGTCCTGTAATCTTCTTCGTCCGATTTATTCTTAAAATAAAAATCCCTGAATCCAAGCGTTACCATATTTTTTAAATGTTCTTTTGGCTTCGAATGAATTTCTTTAAATGATTTAATTGCTCCATTTTCTTTATGCCCAAGTGGATATTTATGAAGCCAATATCCGCCAAAACATTCATCTCCTCCATCTCCAGTAACTATAACATTACTAAAAGATTTAGCATAACTAAACAGAATAAACCAATTCACATCCCCTTTAAGATCAGACTTCTTTATTTTATTGAATTCATTTGAAAATTTTACAACATCATTATCAGAAAGTACTATTTCAGTATGTATAGTATCAAATAATTTTGCAATCTCCCTGGCATTAATTAAATCAGGATGTTCATCAGTATTTGCTAAAACAAATGTAGCAATGGGTAAATCAGGATAAATCTTTCTTAAAAATGCCAATATGAGAGATGAATCAAGTCCTCCTGATAACAGAAATGACAATGGAAGCTTAGGAATTTTCCTTATCTCATCAATAATTATATTTTCCAATTCATTAAGCTTAATCATCATGTTTTATTTTTGCCTTTGGTTTATTGATTACAGCATATTCCACATCTTCAACTTCTCTTACCTCTATAGGGTATTTATTGTTTAAATGATCGTAAACAAATTCAGGTGCTTTTGAAATATCAGTATCTAATACATGTAATAAAACTTTGCCTTCCTCAACATGTTTAATTTCAAAAGAATCTCCCTTCTCGTCCTTTTCTGTCCATAAAATACAGTGATGAAGTACTTCCATATCTTCAGGATTGTCAGGTTTGTGCATATGATGTATCATATAGATCCAATCCTCTTCTTCTTCTGGTACTGGATCGTCCTCACTTTCTTTTGCTTTTATATTTGAAATCATATCTTTCCAATATAAATCTCCTGTTTTATTTCCCTTAATCAAAACGTTATTTTTTGTATATCCCACAATAGATCCATCTTCTTCCTTTTCTCCGAATTCAATAGGCTTAATTCCCCAATCTTTATTCTGGAACTCTTCTTTGTGGAATCTCTTGAACATCTCCCGAAATGATTCAGATATAAAAGTCCTGAGTTCTTCGGTCATTTGATTATAAAATGCTGCTGCCTGAAATAAAGCCTCCCCGGATGTGGTGCCAAGTTTCGAATCTTCATACTCAATTAATATCTGAGGTATGGCATTATATGCTTTCCGGATGCTGTTGGCTGCTGATTTAGCATAACCTTCAAAAATTTTATCATTAATATTCTGCTCAATATTTTCAATCTTGATATTTTCACCCGTTTTCAGTATTCCATTTTCATCAAAGGTTCCTTCAACAACTAAGAATGATGCTTGGTGGCCGCCTCCCTGAAATCGCAGCACCTTATCTTTAAAATCATCAGCGTCATTTTTGGTTTCAAACTTGTTATGATAAATAATCTTTTTCATGAAAAATCCCCGGCGCAATTCTCCGTTTATGAACTTGGAAATCTGACTTTCGGTATCAGCATCATAGTGGACCGGATCAATGGGAGAAAGTGGATAGATAAAATATTCATCAACGAAGTTGAAAAATACCTGGCCCTTGTATTTCTTTATGCTCTCTGCTTTTTCGACTTGAGCCTTTATAACATCCTCACGCATATTCCAAACGTCCACCCTGAGAAAATCCTTTTTCTGAATCCTGGTAGGTTTGGATTTGTCCCAATTATTATAAATAACAATTTTCCCGGAATAATCCTGAGAGTCTTTTAATCCAAATCGGCAATATTTGAAGTTCACATGATCGAAAGCGGTGACGGCCAGGTTAGCATCAAATTGACTGCGAACATAAAAACCGGCATGATAAGAAATCGATTTAGCAATCTGGCGAAGTAACCGGAATGCTGTTGTTGGTCTTTCGTATCGGTCTTTGCCGATAATCAAAGTATTCAGAGATTCATCTTCAAAACCCTGACCTACTAAAAATCGGGCCAATATTCCCGCACTTGATTTTGCGGTTACTGACCCGTCAATTATGCGTTCCATTCTGGAAGGGTACGCATTGTCAATGTCGTATTTTTCTATCCCTTCCTGCTTAACCGATTTTACTATAAATGGTTGAGGTAGTTCCCCTATTGTGATTCTTCTTTGCTCTGGTCTGGTATGGTCCATCCTTCATTATTTCTATTTTTTGTCCGCTTCCTCTTTTGCTTTTTTGGCTTCCGCTTCGGCCTTCTTTGCCTTAACTTCATCAGCCTTCTTTTTGGCTTCCGCTTCCTCTTTTGCTTTTTTGGCTTCCGCTTCGGCCTTCTTTGCCTTAACTTCATCAGCCTTCTTTTTGGCTTCCTCCTTTTTGATAGCATCCTCAACAGCCTTTTCCTCTGCCTTATCAATGGAACTCAAGGAATCTTTTACCACCTGATCACCGTCAAGGGTTTTGGCCTTCTCTTTGGCTTCCTCGTACTGCTCATCCTTTACCAGTGCAGTTATTTCCTTCAGGATAGGATCATTATGTAGATCTTCCTCGGCCTCCTGAACATGCTTAACGCCCTCATTCAGCACTTCGAGAACTTTGCGCTCTTTGTCATTGAGGAATAAACCTTTCAAATCCGGGAACTTCTTGATAGCACTCTCAGCGATCCTGTCAGTCAGGGTATCGTTATTAAAATGAGTATTGTTATAATACAAAAGGGCTGAGCCTCTCAGGATGTACTTCTTATCAAGGTAATTTTTCTTTTGTGCCATCGGTTTATTCTTTATCGTTTTGAGCTTTTCGTAATAATAATGCCTGCTTGTTTCACAATTAGTTGCAGGCAAGTTAAAATATTTATTAGCCAAATACAAAAGATTGGCATTCAATTTTTCATCTCCAAGTATCTGCGCAAATGGTACATTAACCAATTTACTAACCTCATTATTCACTATACTCCAGGTGTTTCAAGAGCAACTAAAGCCGCCAATGTAGCTGCGTAAGTACCAGCAGCAACCCAAAAAACATAGCGGGAATACTTTTCTTCTTCTCCCTCTCTGCTTGCAAATGTATATGTCGGTATGCCATGATTGTCAAGTGCTTTCCATGTTGCAGCTTCTTTATGAAGCCCGTTCTCGAAACCCAGGATGATAAATTTCCCCTCAGTATAAAGGTCAGCAACTTTTTCGCCTCCCTGTAATTCAAGAACAATGACAATATCATCCATATCATCAATATTTTTTATCGAATCTTCATCCCTTTGATAAGGCTGGATCGTTACAGTATGCTTAAACAGCCCTGGAAGGTTATCAGCTACAACAGCATCAGAGCCACCGTCCATTTCCTTTTTTACAGCAGTCATTACCCATGCCCTTTTTCCTGATGCGTTGGCTCCGGTAACAATCAATGTTGCGCTTGCACCGACCCCCCAGGTAACATCAGCACGATTTAAAATCCATGCCTTAACCTTCAGTCCGGCAGTTGGAACAATGTCACAGGTATTAAGAATTACGGCGGCTATTTTAGTTAAACAACTCATATTTTTTATGTTTCAAGCGCAACAAGTGCGGCCAGGGTTGTATCATAATCCGTTTCCCAGAATACGCGCCTTGAGTATTTTTCACCTTCACCTTCACGGGTTGCAAATTCGTATGTCGGAATCCCGTTATTATCGTTGGCCCTATATGCCATTGCTACAAGATGCAATCCTGTTTCAAATCCAAATACCTGAAATACTCCGGTGGTTTTCGGTCCCTTGAGTTCAACAACCAGGACAATATCATCAATACTGTCAAGTGCTAAAATACTGGCTGCATCCCGGGCATAAGGTTGGAATGAGAAATTATGAGTGAACAGATCCGGAAGATTATCGGCAAGGATAGCATCAAACCCGGCATCCCCTTCCTTCTTTACGGCTGTAACAGGATAAGCAACAGTTACCCCTTCCATTGTTGCAGCAGTGAGAAGTACGATATTTCCACCGTCAATTGTCCAGGTAACATCTGCCCGGTTAATGATCCATGCTTTAATTTCCAGCCCAGCTGCAGGAACATTAGTGCATGAATTAAGAATATCCTGAGTTATATCTGATAAACAGCTCATTTCTGTTATTTAGAATGTTTCTTAATAAGCCACTGCGGTCATGAAGTTTTCAACCAGCTTGCAATCGATATAGTAAGCAGTATCGGTAAGCAGTTTTTTAGTTACCGGATCGTAGAACATATTCATATCACTCAGGTTGCTTTCATCACTGGTTCCGACCGGGACATTACTGATAGGTCCGAGGATTGCGCGGTTTGGAAGATGCAGTTTTGTTCCTGTATCGAAATATGACTTGAGGTTATTGGTCCAGTCGTAGCGAACTATGATAGGAATTCCCCGGTATTGATATTTTGTTGCCCCCTCTTCTGTCCTGTCCAGTATGAACATTAATGACTTATCCTCAAGGAATGATTGCCAGTTCAACAGTATGCTGTTGGTAACCTCAAAAACAAGCACTCCGTCCCTAAATGCCCTGGTATCAATATTTTCATAAAGATTCCTGAATACTTTCAAGGCGCGGTCGGAAGCAAGGGCGAACTGTTGCGCTTCGGTTGCGGCACCGTTTTCGGTGATCTGATAACGGGTAGTTGTGCCACCGGCAACTGCTGAAAATAATTGTTTCCAGAGTCCGTTGAGCATTGTGAAATACAGGATATCTATACCGTCCTTGATATTACCGCCACTGGCAACAGCAGTTCCGGATTCATCTCCAAAGGATGTGATTCTCAGAATGGATTCCATTAAAGCATCAGTGGTCAGGTCAACCAGGAATTCCTCCTGGCCCGGGTCCATTGTATCCCATGTTTTGAGTGCGCTTGAGTTCCTTTTCCACATTTTGAAAAGCTGATCGATTTGCTCCTGGCAATGTGAAAAGCGGGAATTAATAAGTTCAGGATCCCAGAATTTTTCACTAGCAACAGATGAAACGGTTTCAGCATTCACATTACATGATCCCAATGACTTTTGACCCGTAATTCCAAATCTCCCATAGATAGGGATTTGGGTTTTCATTTGAATACCTGTCATTACATTGTGAACACTTTCCAATTCAGGCTTCATAAATGCTTTTGTGAATACAGCTTCGCTTGCACTTAACGCTTCCTGTTCGTTAATTGTGAGTCCGGAGAGATTAATTTCTGATGCCATGATAAATTATTTTTATGGATTTATTGTCTTATTATTAAACTGCTATTTTTGGTTTGAGATCAGCAAAACGGTTCTGCTTTTGATTTGGATCATGCCTTTCAAATGACTGAAGATCCAGTCCGTCAATATCTGATTTGATCTGTGATTTAAAGTCTTTAATTTCTTTGTTCAAGGCTTTAATGGCCTCCACGGTTGTGGTATTTTGGGCATTTGCTGTTTCCAGTTCGGCCTCCAATTCTGTGATTTTAGCCTTCAGCGCGTCAACATCATCATCCCCTTCGGCTTCCTTGATCTCGGTCAGGGTTCCGGCATCGAATACGAATGTACGTCCATCAGGCATTACAAAATCACCTTCAGCAGCACCCCCGCCTTCAACAGTGGCGGTCATATCAACTGCAATTTCCTCAACGGTTTCCACCTGATCACCGAAGTCCAGGACGGTTCCATCGGCGGCGGTTGTAGTTAATGCCTTAGCATTTGAACCTTTGACAAATTCCTTGAGGCGGTTGAAGATTGCTTCAAACTTGGTATCTACTGACTTTTCAAATTCTTGCTTATTCATGGTAATATTTTTATTTGATTGATTTAATCTAACTGTTGCAACTGCTTTCATGGTTGTGATAATTTCGGTAACAAATCCAAGTTCAAATGCTTGTTTTGCAGTCAACCAGGATTCATTTTTCATCATTTCATCAAGTGCTTTTTTCCCGGCCCCGGTTTTTTTAGCATAAAAATTAATGATTTTCTTTTCAATATCCTTCATCTGATCTGTATACTTTTGCAGTTCATCAGCATCACCCTGAAATTCACCCCAAGGATTATGAATCATAAATTCTGAATTCTCAGTAATCTGGCGAACTGATCCTGCAAGTGCAATCACCGTTGCAATGGATGCACAAAGTCCCTCGATCCGGGTTTCAATTACCTTTCCTGAAGCAACCAGGATATCATGAATACCAAACCCTTCATCAACATCTCCGCCCGGAGAATGAATATGAACAATTAGCTTTTCAGCCTCTGCATTGTCCTGAATTTGCTGTGTGACTTGTTTGATATTCACCTCTCCATAATCTTCAGCAGCTTTATCCTGCCAGGGAGAAATAATACCTTGTATGAATATGTGGCCCTCAGTCATAATTAAAATAATCTGAATTTCTTTGCAACCTGGAATGTCTCAATAAGCATGGTATCCAATGATTGACTCGTGAGAACGTATTTAATCCAAAGTCCTGTGAAGTCTGTTATCTCAAGTAGTAATCCTGATTCATCAGTTACAGTTGCCAGTGTGTCCCTTTCGGCTGTTATCTCAGTCCAGACATCCTGATCCCGGTCATTGCTCTGCCAGGTAGTTACTGAAAAATTAGTCGAATCACCCAATCCGCCAAACGTTGATTTTATCTGGGTCGAATAATCCCAATAGCCATCAATGAGGCTGGAATAAATGGTCAGAGTTGTCAGATCCCCCTGCAGGGAATCGGGACCGGTTTCTGCTGGTTCGGGGAGCGGCTGTGAAAATGCTGATATACAGAATGCTATGGCAATAGCCAGAAGGAAGATAAATCTTTTCATGATACGATTTTTAGGATTGATGTTGACTTTTTTAGAATCATGTTACAAAAGTATTGATAATAAATCTAAATAGTCAATAGGTATTTCGTATATTTGTCTAATAATGGACACAAACAATAAAACCATGAACCGATCTGCAAGGGAATACGCTAAGAAATACGCGGGTAAATTGACTGCTAGACAAATTGCAGCAAAGAGAAAGTATCCAAGAAGGCTTTGTTTTACTACCGATCACGAAACCCTCTGTGCAGAAGTAGATAAAGCTTTATCATCTTTATGATCCTATCTGCCCGGGAATATGCAAAAAAGTATGGCGGCGGTTGCTCTTATAAAACCATAATAAGAAAAGCCAAGCGGGGATTACTGCCAACAAATCACAAAGCTAAAAAAGTGGCCGGAAGATATATTATAGAGATTGGCGAAATGGATCATCTGAAAAACTATGACATTACCCTGACAAAAAAGCCACAAAAATCATAACTTCTCAATATCAGATTTAACAAGTATAATTAGATCCTTGAAAATCCTGATAATTGCCCCTGTGATGCCTATAAACAGTGGATTACAGGGTATCCGGTAAATAAAAGTTCAGATATAGCCATCAAAATAATATTTAGGAATATTTTCAGAGATTTTTAAAACAGGCCAAAAAATAAACTTTATTTCTGATAATGCAACTTAGGAAACAGACAGGATTTATCTGTCTAAATCTCAACTTCTTTTTGAAATTTAGAAGTGCGAAAACTGACAGGAAAATTAAATCTATTTCCCAACTTCTTTTTCAGAAATAGTTTTCCAGAAATAGAGGGAAAATTTACGTCTATATTTCAACTTCTTTTTTTAAAAAAGTTTCTCAGATTTAGACGTAAAAAAAATATCTATAATTCAACTTCTCAAAATAAAAAAGAAGTTAGGATTTATGGCAAAAAATCACGGGAGATTTTTGAACTTGTAAAGTGAAAATGATGACAGAAAAATATGAGATAAAAAACAACTTCTTTTTCAGAATAAGAACATGAGAAATAGAGAGAGAAATTAAATCTAAAAATGAACTTCTTTTTTGGAAAATAAAGATTGGAAATAGATGCAAAAAACGTGGGAGTTTTCAGACTTCTATTTAACAAAAAGAAGTTAAGAAATAATACGATAAAACCCGATCTTCTTAAACGGTAGTTACTTGTGAGATAGCCCGCTTAGAACTTTGCTTTACTGTAACCTCTTCAACAACCAAAATAGGAGGGACTTCTTTTAGTGCTGCTATAAATTCCTCTCTTATAGATAATGCTGTTCCATTAACTAATCCCTGGGTTGCCAAGCCTCCATCACTTATAACCTGTCCTATCTGGAATGTGCCTCTGGGTGTTGTAATTCCACCGGCAGAGATCCCGCTTGCGCCTGCTCCTGAATCACCTGGGAGTCCTGATTTAATACCTATTATTTTTTTGACATTAACAAGTCCCGAAACAACTGCTGCTGCTGCTGCTGCTGCTCCAAGTACAGGACCAACAACAGGCACCCCCGCAAGTGAAGCATATGCCGCCGTTGCTCCTCTGTATGTATTGATAGCTGTTTCTGCAATTGCTGCTGCTTTGCCTATTGCTGTATTTTTCCCAAATATAACCGCAATATTACCGGCGAATCCTTGTGCAAGTGCAAGTTTATGTTCGGCGGTTAAATCAGCAAGTGTTAATTCATGTTCAGCAGCCGTTTCATTAAGTTTTGTGATATTATCTAATCGTTCTTTCTGCTTTTCAGCATCTTCATCCCGAATCTCATTGATTGCAACTGATTTTATCGTTTCAAGGGAAATTAAATTATCAACAGCCTTTGCTGCTGCCAGTGCTTCCTGCTCTGCAATTTCAAGATCTTCTTTCGCAACCATCCGGGCAAGGGTTAACCGTTCTGATGCCAACCTGATTTTTCTTTTGGCTCCATCAGTTTCAACCTGGATAACTTTTGCAAGTGCCTCTTGTTCTGCTTTCAGTTCCTCTCTCAATGATCTACCGAGTCCCACCTGTTCACTTAAAATCCTGGCTCTCTCTTCTGCTTCTGATAATTCTAAAGCAATTAATTTTTCTTCTGCTTCAATAGCTTCATCAAGAAGATCAAGTCTTTCACGGTTTGTAAGATTCTCATCTTTTACCGCAAGACGATTCATTTGAACAATCTTCTGAAGTTCTGCCCTCTGTACTATTTGACCAATAATCTGATCTTCCAGTGCCTGTAAATCTGCCGTCAATTCCCTAGCCAGTCTGCCCTCTTCTTCCATTTCTTCACCCATATCCTTAAAGGCCTTTCTTGCTAAGTTTAAGCCCGGTATTAAATGACCTATAACAAGTTTATTAAATTTCAAAACAGTTGTTATGATCTTATTCAATTTTTCATTTACAGTTATTTTCTCATTAAGCCTGACAATAGCATCTATAACATTATTGATCCTATCAGTAAGTACAGCATAAGTAGCACTTAGTCCGGCGCCAGCAGCCTCAAAACCGTCCATCAACGCCTGATTGCTTTTTATAGCATCGCTAAGAACTTTTATAGCAAGCGCAATGGCAGCGAGTATTATGCCCAAAGGTGTTGCAATGAATGCCTTTGCAGCTATTGTCATTCTCTGGATACCGGATACCGCTCCCCCTAATGGCCCCGGCAATCCCTGAAGTGCTGAACCATAATTACCGATATTCATCTTTTGTGCCTTAGTAGCATCGGCATTTTCAAGTATTGTTTTATTATTCTGGTCCAGTTGCTTATTTACTTGTGTCAGCCTGTCCTGTCCTGATTTACGAGTAAGGTCCAGACGTTTTGCCTCTTCGCGGAGTTTCTTATTTGAAAATTCGAGTTGCTGAAGGGTACCGAGTTGCTTGTTTTCGGTTGAATTTAAGGCTACCAACACATTTTGATTATTGCGGTATTCTGTTGACAGTCCTTTGGTCTGAACTTTATTCTTTTCAATCTGTGCTGCATTGGCTTTGTACTGTGCAGTGTTTTTCTTACCCCCTGCTTCAAGATCCTTATTAGCCTTAGTTAAGGTTTTGGTATCATCCTTCAGGTCAGTGATTTTCTGCTGAAGTTTGGTTATTTTCTTCAGGAGTTCAGCCTGATCAATATCCAGATCTACGAGTTTTACAGTTTCAGCCATTATTTTATGCTTTAAATTCCATCTTCTCAATTCAAGATTTGCGGTCTATTTTAAAATCCCCGGGGATACTAAAAAATGCCTCTATATAGCCTATGTTTAGTACATCACAGAGGATCGTGTATTTTATAGGCGATTTTTTGTCCATTTTTTAATATTTAGAAATATTTTCAAGGATCTTTTTTTTAACTCAAAATCTCATCTTTATTTTCACAAAACAGAACTTCGGAAATAGACATAAAAATCCTGTCTATATTTCATGTTCTCATTTTCCAAAAAGAAGTTGAGATTTATATCATTTTCCCCTGTCATCATTTTCACTTTGCAAGTCCAAAAATCTCTCAGCTTTTTTCACTCTAAATTTCACTTTCTTTTTCTGTTTTGAGAAGTTCAGAAACTCCCGCATTTTTTGCGTCTATATTTGAACTTCTGTTTTTCATTTTAGAAGTTGAGATTTAGCCAGAAAATTCCTGTCAGTTTTTTGCACTCGCACTCCTGAAAATCTCCCGTGTTTTTTTGTCATAAATCCTAACTTCTTTTTTATTTTACAAACCCTGAAAACTCCCGACAAAATCCTGTCTAAATCTGAACTTCCTATTTTGGAAAATAAAGTCATTTTTTTGCCGTGTTTCCACCGGCCTTGAAAATATTTTTAAATTTATATTTCCGGTCTATATTTTAAGTTTAAATATTATATACCCCTATAACGCCCTGTATATAGACATTATAGAGGCAATTATCAGCATTTTCAAGGATTTAATTATAGTCGTTGAATCCTGAATTGCGAACTTGGGATTTATAGACAAAATATAGATCATTTTTTATAAGTAATTAAACATTAACATTTTATGATATTTTTATTAGTTCAGCCTTTGTTGGGGTTCCGGGGCTGGTTGCCAGGAATTCATCAATCTTATTCGCATAAAACACGCCTTCCAGTTCATCTATCTTGACTGCCTTGAAAAGATCAAATGCATTTATATCAATGATATTTAGATTTAGTTCAGCCTCATAAAATACCGGATCGGTGAGCATTGTTTCAATCAATGAATAATTAGGCGTAGGATCGTAATACTCAACAATAGTCGTTTCTGAATCGCTGGTTAGATTATCATTCTCAATATCATAGGTCCAGGCACCCAGTGCAAAAGATAAGTAGCCCATAGATATTGCAAGGGGTTGACCCAGGAATTTAGCTGAATCAACAATAATCTGCATATCTGCAACTGCTGTATATCCAACCGGGGAAACCGTTGACGGGGTATTTGGCACATCCTTGATATCCGGGAGTTGGATCACAAATAACGGCTCAACTGAGGCATTGGTATAATTATCAAACACATCCCTGAGTTGAAATGTTTTATCTTTCATTGTTGCAAGATCCTTTTCAAAATCAATATTTGTATTATTGCAATCAATGATCCCGGCCAGATAGAGCGGGTCAACGTTTTCTCCTATATTATGCCTTATGTAATTCTTTTGAGCAACCCCAGGTATTGCAAATGCCTTCCTTTTGCTTACCAACTTGCCTGACCAGTCCAGGGGCGTTGCAGTATCAAGATCATTGAATTTTTGTATTTCCATGTCTGTGCCATTAATCTTAAATACCGAGCAAGTAAGCTGCAGAATATTTTTTATCAGATCCCAGGCTGTAAATGATTCATGAATAATAATTTCATCAAGCAGGTAATCCGTTGCCGGAGTGTTTCTTCTGATATTTCCGTTGACCATTGGGATCCGCATTTCAAGATAATCGGCATCCGAGAGAAGATTCCCGGAGAAGGTGACTGAAAAATCAGCCGCTATCTTTGCCAGGATAGTAGTCACATAAATACTAACAGTACTCAGGGCTGAAACAAACCCGAATGTATCAGCTGTGGGATTACCCCGCCTGAACATATAGTCAATTCGAAATCCATTGGTAGCCTGTTTGAAAAGATTGGGCCATGTCACAGTTGTTGCCAGTGTGATCGTATCCCCGGTGTACAGATCAGCCAGGTTGATTGACTTCAGCAGGTCAATGATATTCTTATTATTGGTCACATTGATAGTATATGAATCCTGATCCTCACCAATTATAAATGCCCGTCCGTTCTTATATATTTGCATCCCGTCAATGATCAAATCAAATGCAAAATCATTATACGCAAAATCTGTCGGGGCATTTGGAGTGGATGAGAATTCAAATATCGTTTCATTCCCGGCCTTTGGTATCCTGATAATATTTGTCCGGTCAATCTTCCGGTTGGATAAATCAGATATATTGAAATTCTCGATTGTTAACCCGATTGCAATATCCGGGAACATCTTTAATTCATTGCCATCGAGATATGCATTTATCATAAATCAGATCCTCCTAATGTTTGAGTAAAGTTCTCAGGCAAAACAAGCGTTGCATTGAAATTGTCGTGCTGCTTTTTCTCCCTGAGATTGTGCGAACCTTCGACCGCCTCTAACAGAATCCAATCTGTTTCAACCTCTGGGTTCTTTACAAGGATCTTATCTGTTGAATAGTTTGCGGCTGCGCTATTAAGAAATCTAAGAAGACCTAATGTTGTTTCTGTTAGCGTTAATTCAATAGCATTAAACCCATTGGCTGAATTTACAATATTTGAAATAGAATTAATATCACCGTTTACGATTCTTACATTTGGAGCCTGTCCGGAATTTAGGGTTAAATCAAATATTACAATTACGGTTTGTCCTTTGGTGAATTGGACTGCATTACTCAGGAGCGATCCTGATGATCCTGTTTCAATAGCGCTTATTACAACAGTACCGCTTGATGTAAATATTTCATATCCAAAGTTTGACAAACTTGAAATCAAATTTTCATCCGGTGTTTCCTTTCCCTGCCACAAATAAACAGCCGGAGAAATAAACAGTTCCATCAGCTTCCTTAAAAACACAATCGGAACAGTAGCGGCAGAAACGGCTATTTTATCGAATGAATTTTTATAACCAATAAGGAAGTTCCGGGAATTGGCTAAAGCCTGCTCATCGAATGAGTTAATTACGTTGCCTATTTTCTGAGCCTCAACAGAACTTACCTTGAATGGCGTGAATGCCCAATACATATAATATCCATCCCTGGTTAGCCAGCGGACATATACAGCATTCTCGCAGGGTTCAAATACAGTCAGATTAAAAGTCTTTACAAGTACCGGGGCAGATGGATCATATGAAATCTTTATCTGTTTGCTTGACGCTGAGAGATGAAACAATCCAATGTTAATATCATGTACATAAAGACCGAGTGTTCCCTCTGCTAAATAGCTTTCTAAAAGGGTCGCTGATACATCAGTTGAATGATTTGAAGCACCTGTATTGATCCATCTCAGTTTACAGTTATCGGTTGTTTGAAATGCGTTAAGAATTATTATGTTATCTCCTGCTGCTGCCTGTTCTTGATTAGAAACAGGCTCATCTCCTAGTCCCTGTAAGTCATCCCATAATACCATAATAGGTAACTGCCCTGAATTTAGAGTCAGGTCGAACACTAATATAACAGTCTGTCCTGTGATTATAGAGAAAGCGTTTGACTTAGCTTCTGATCCTGTTGATGCAATGGCTGAAATGATTTCTGATCCTGATGTTGTGAATGTATCATACGAAGTATTTACCCAAGCTGTTATCAGATTAACTAAACTGTTGATTATTTGTATCGCAGGGGTTTCTACAACCAATGTTGTCGGTGCGTAAAAGAACACATGATTCGGGAACCCTAAAAAGTGTGCGATTTCCTCAGTATCATTATAAAATATCCGGGGGATATTGGCCCCGTATTCATCACCAATCTGATTTACTGCATGTGATCCAAAATATTCAATCGTTTCAGCATCCTCCTGTACAGCATTATCGAAGGTCACAATGTTTACCTGTATCTCGTTGCCATAATCTTGTGGGGAAATCACATCGTTTGACATTTCCTTGTAAAAGTAATTGGTAATGATATGTTTTATGATCTGGGTAGCATCGAAGCGGAATTTTGCCACCGGGGACGAATAATCCAATAGGTAAGCATCGAAGGGATCACTGGCAAATATTACACCGCCGGCTGTGTTGAGTACATCAATCTGAACTTTAGCTGTCGGATTAGCAGCTATTGCACCGTCCTGAAATAACCAGATCAGAGCATTGTGAGCGGATAGAACATTACTCGGGGTTCCTTCGCCCGGCCGGGTGTATTTCATGTCTGTTGTAACGGTGATCGCCATATTGTTGTAATTTAGTTTAACTGTGCATTATTGGTTCCAAATATTGTTGACCAAGTATTATCAATTAATTCAATACTGTAATCATAACCATACAAAGCGAGAATTTTTTCTATTTGGATTTTATTCGTTGAATGGGAAATATAATTATCAAAGATTTTACCAGCCTTTGCCCATTCCCATATCTGTCCGCATTCAAATCCATGTGTAAATGATTCCGATTCATCAACGAATGGCATTAATATTTCATATTTCATATTATTTGGCTTTAAATTGTTTTAATACATCTGATTGGATACTCTGAATAACATCAAGACCGATAATCCGGTTAAGCTGGTCAAACCAATTATCATCAATGACATCCGAGACCACCCCGCCTTTGTTGTGCGGATTAGGAACAATAATCCCCTCATTAACGATCTTTCTCGCAATCAGCCAAGGGCTGTCAAGAGCTAATCCTTTGTCAATTCCCCATTGTCTAATTATAAGCGAAAGAAAATATATCTGTCCTTTTGTTCTTATTTTATTCGGTCCCCGGCCGCCTTCCATGAAAATAGACTGGATAGGACCCGTTATGGTTGCTCTGATCTTTGTCCCATTGACAACAACCGTGGCCTTGAGTTCATCAGCATATTGCCCTGATGCCCGGAGTCCCTTCTCATCATAGCTTTTTATGAGTTCAGGGATCGTATTGTCCAGATATGTTTGAATTCTGTCAGCTATCATGCAATACCTCCATCGGTTATGGTCCAATTATTTGGTGCTCCCGTTAATACGGCCCTTGCTGCTGCTGCATCCCCGCCACCTGTATATTTAGAATTACCGGCATGGAAATTTACGTTCGGTTGAACACCCACATCCCCGGCAATCGCTGCCCAGGCTATAAGTATGGCATCATAATTCGATGTTATTAAAGTCACAGCTTCAAACATAAGAGTCATAAATGCAGCATTTCTGATGTTCCACTGGTCGACTGCAATCGTTGTTAATAATATACAACTCTGGAAAGCTCTAGAGAAGGATGTTCCGTTGCTTACACCCCAACCAGATACATCAATCTTTGTAAGAGACGAACACTCCCGGAAAAAGCTATTAAAATTAGTCATGTTACTTACATCAAGTGAATCTGTAGCGGTTACAATCAAATTTGCACACCCGCGAAAGTAAAAGCCACTATTCCCAACTAATAATTTTCCCCAATTCGCAACCTCTATAAGTTTAAGTTTATCCCCTGTGCCATTAAATCTCCATCCATTGATAGTTCCTATAAATTCTACCTCGTAGGTGCCGGCTGCAGCGTATGTATGCGTTATTTCCGATTGATCATATTCAGTTATCCGGTCAGAAGATCCATCACCCCAAAAGACTATGAAATCATATGTACCTGTTAATTCCAGGGGTAAAGTGATCTGGTTATCATCGCTTGTTCCGGTATTATCTGTTTTCCAAATAGTCTTAAACCTAATTGATGAGAAAATTGATGTTCGGCTGTCATAATTAAAACCAATCTCAGCACTGATCCCGTCAATATTCTCGTCGAACTTATTCATAAATGTTGCTATCCTGACTCTGGTTAATTCCAGTCCGGCCTCAGCACAGAATACAGTTTTGATATATGTCTCAATTGCTGACCTCAGTCCGAATAGTCGGCGGTCCCATTTCTGCCGATCTGTTTCATCCAGTTCAGCGTAGGTTCCTAATTCATTATCAGTATCAAATTTTTTACCCAATGAAATTACGGTTGTCACATTCCAAGATTGCGGAAATGAATTTGCAATCTCAGCATCTTCAATGATAGGTCCGAGAATAATCACAGACTCCCCGTCCTTCATAGTTACGGTATCTGTCATCTGCCATTCAGTATTTGTCTCCCGGCCATACGTGAATTCATAACCAAAAGCATCTGCGTGAAATTCAAATACTTGGATAAGGTCAATCATGCCTTTTTCTTTTTACGGTAATACTTAATTGAAGTATTCCAGGTTAATGCCTCGTAATACCACCACCGGGGCAGCCTGTCAAATAGCCAGACAAATGCATGTAATACCCAGGATATACCATATGACACCCCGGCAAACAAAGCTGTGATAAATAGTAACAGAAACTTTAAAGTCATGTACAATTTAAAGTGTTTCATAATATAATTTAAAAAAATCAGGAGCAGCGATTTTTAAATTAACAATTAAAACTATCTATTGTCTGACCTGCTTCATTCATAATAAAGCATTCAGTACAAAAAACAATGACATAAGAATAATCCAGATTATCTTTGCCTGTAAACGAAAGTAACTGAAAATAACAGGAATGGTCCTGCTTAGATAATTCCGTTTCAGGACTACGGCCAGATAAAAACGTAGTTATATTGCTTGCTTCTGGTATCCATTTTTTATACCATTCTAAATACTCTTTTAAGGAATTAACCTTAAAGGCTCGGTGGTGAACATTATCACCTTCATAAATTTTTACATTAGGCGTATGCTCTTCTGAATTTGCTAAATTCTTTCCTTCTGCGAAGGGGTTTAGCGGTTCTTGCGTTTGAAATTTTATTGTATACATAATAATACTACTCCTATATGCTACTCCTGATTAATGTTTTCATTTTGATTGTATTAATTAACCCATTGCATGCAATTCGATATGCTCGGAGGTTCGTAAAATTTCGTTATCCTATATTTAATGAATCCTTTATCACGTATCTTACTGACTTCCCCGCTCTTCTTTATTTTACTAAAAATTATCGATATCCACGGCACGGGCATATGAATGATAGGGCTTGCGATAATATGTTTTATTCCAATTGTTTTTGCTTGATTCTTAATATCTTCATTGTTTTCTCCTAGTCCAATAATATCAACCTTTTGTCCTACTTCTGGTAAATTCAAGGCATTAAGATAATTAACAAGAATTAAATTACGGTCACCCCTGAGTTTTTGAATATCCTGTTTGCCTCCTGAATGCCTTATGAATTCTATTTGATCAGTTATTTCTTTCAACTTATTCCCGTAAATGACAGAGTTTTCTGTCTGAATTGAATTCTGATGTAATGTTTCGTTGGTTTTCATTTTGCAGATATTATTTTCTGATAGTTTTTCATGAAGATATTATCAACCTTTCTAAGTTTTAATTCTGAGTATACCTGAGAATATGGCAATTGTCCAACTGCTTCCTGCTCTAAAATATTCCCGGCAAGTCTACTAATGGTCACGAAGTACCCAAACTGATTGAACATTTCAATACCGGCCCTTTCCTCATTCGCATCCGGTTCATAGGCCAAAGCCTTCTCAAGTTCGTCAATTCTCTCAATTGATTTAACTACAAATTTAATGAATTTGAATATATCAATCCATATTTTTGAAAGAATCTTTTCCTTTCGCTGTCCGGTCAGTTCTGTGATTATTGCTATAACCTGTTCATAGTCGAGGTTCTGAGATAACATTGACTGAATATCTTTGACCGTAATGTATGGCCAGTTGGTTACTTCTGATACGCCCCAGGGATCCGGGTTTAATAAAAGCCCAATGCGTTCATATTCCTTAAACTCTTCTTTTTCAAGGTTCAGAAACTCCCTGAATGTTATCTTTTCAAACTGATCCATGTCAATATGCTTTCATGTTTTTTTGCTATAAATCTCAACTTCTCTGTTTTTCATGATTCCGCCCCCTCTACAAGCCCCTGTTTATAGGGGTTTCATTTTATCAGATTTCAGAAATTAATAAAAGACTTTTACATCTTTAATAGTTTTCATTTCCGAGTAAAAACAAAATACTTTTTTTCTTCCAACAACAGTTTATGAAAATGAAAAAATCTTTCAAACTTTTTCCCAAAAGTAAAAGTTTTAGAAACTGAAAAATATTTCTGAACTTTTTTTTCATTCCTGGAAGTTTCAGATTCAGAAATAAATTAAATCTTTTTTCACAAAAGTTTCAAAACTATTTTCTCGGAAAAATCTTTTAGAAAATATTTCAAATTCTGGAAACTTTTTTTCTGTGAAAATTCTTTTTTATTTTTTCCAATTTCTCAAAAGTATTTTAGTTCCAAAAAAGTTTTTCATTTTCGTTCAAGTTTCAAAACTCTCAAAGTTGAAAAAATCTTTTGCTTTTTTTACCCGTTTCAGAAAACTCCAATTTCAAATTTAAAGTTTATTTTCACATCCTGGAATTATTTTGAGAATTTTTAAAAACTGCTTAAATATTGGTTTCGACATACCTATGTACCCCTAAAACTCCCTATCTATAGGCATTACAGAGGCATCCGGTAAATGTTTCCAATGATCTCGAAATGTTGTATAAATCATATATTGAGAAGTTAGGATTTAGACGCATAAATACTGAGAGATTTAAGGCATACTTGTAAAGTGTTGAATATTGGATTTATGCCTGATTTTTCTGTCATCAAAATAATTATTGTTAATATGCTTTTGTTACTGGCCTGGTCTGGGTTTGTGCCATGAATCTATATCTTGTACCGTCAATCAAATGATTCCAGGCATCAATAGGAATACCGGCTCTTTTATCTGACCATGTATAGTTGTTAAGTTCTTTGGCATAATTAAATGATCCCTCAGTGAGAATAAATTTATAATCCTGCATTAACCTTAACCATTCCCCTACCTGTCCTGTTTTCTTGACTCCCTGGATATTGTATTTAGTTCTAAGGTTTGCAATCATACGGGGATCTGCTGAGTCTGCAATTATTTGATCATTCCTTCCTGCGAACTCTCCGATCCTGTCTGATAATTCCGAGGGCAGTAATCCGGTCTGATAAAAGCATTCATCAATATATATCAGCTTTTTCTTTTTATCAATGACATCCTTTGCCATTGCATCAGGATCGTTTGTAAATCCAAAGTCCAGGCCAAAACCATGAGACAATCCATCAGGGTTAAACTCTCCGTATTCCCAATTTGGAAATATGGTTCCTTCGAATTTACCCATTTCCCCAAGCGCATAAACCCGCCACCAATTTTCAAACTCTGGTTTACCCTTTCTTGACATAATGTTTCTGATCTCTCCCTTTGGCAGATGGGGATTATCCAGGAATGTTGACTTAATAAGGGCGTGTCTAAAATGCGGCAACACTTCATCATGTAGCCAGAATTCATTGCGCGGGTTAAGGTCCGCCAATGTACAGACATGGGTTCTCTGAAATAGATGATCAAAATCCTTGCGATCTATTCTATTATTTATTTCATTGACATATAAATAATCCCTTCGTGGTCCCACTCCTTTTGAATCACGAATACCAAAATATTCAACGATTGACTGTCCTATTCTAAAAAATTTATCTGTTTTATTATGGATAGCATTTATGTTTTCTCCTGCTGATCTTAGGATATTTTCAAAATCCCGGATTGCTCCAATCTTTAGATGGGGGAGTGCATAGGAAGTTATTGTAAAGATTCGTTGCTCTGGAAGGTTCTTTGCGAGATTATAAAAAAGTTGGAGTATTGAATAGTTTTTGCTTGATCCCTGACCCCCCTGATTTACTATAAGATTATGACCGGCCCTGTATGCCTCACTGTTCCTCCGAAGGACGTTCGTTATTTTTTGCTCCATTAATTAACTTTTCAAATTCATCCCCGGTATTTTTTGAATCAACAATTATATTCATGGGTTGCATGGACCTATCCCCGGACCTGTGATCAACCTCAGACTTATCCTGATAGTCTGCATTATTAATTAACATGAATTTAGTGAAGTGTTCTTTACCTACTCCAATAAGTCCTAATTCGATCCATTGTTCCCTGATTTTTTCCCGCGCGCGTGTGATGATGTCAAAATACGGTTCGTATCCTTCCTTCTTCTCATAGTTGATTAGAGACATCCTGACAAGTCCTAATTGCCTTGCAAGTCCTTCAATGGTATATGGTCTTTGGATTGGCACCTGGATTGTCTCAGCGTCTTTCCCGTGCACTTCACTTCTTATAATAGGATTGTTATCCTGATGATTGAAATATTCATCAATGTGTATTTGTAGTTTTCCCGGATCTGTATAAATCTTCTCTCTCCCTGGATTACCTATTATGAATTGCCCTTTTTTATTTCGATCTGCTTCTTTTGCCATAATGTGTGCAAGTTATAAGATTTTTTCAAGAAAGTCAAATGATAATTATTTCTCATATTCATAATTGAATAATAGAAGTCTAAAAACTCCCATGATTTCTGCCTGAGTTTTTGATCTTTATTTTCTGAAAAAGAAGTTCAAATTCTCCCGACTTTTTCGCGTCTATATTTCATCTTTTATTTTAAATAAAAAAGTTTGGAAATAGATTTATTTTTTGCGTCTATATTTAAAAAACTTTCCCGAAAAAAGAAGTTGAAAAACTCCGGTGATTTTTCTGTCTATTTCTAATTATCTTTTTCAGAAAAAGAAGTTCGTTTTTTCACAGTATTTTCCTGTCTATTTTTTAAGTTCTATTTTGAAAAAAGAAGTTGAGATTTAGACATGAAAATAAAATCTATATCTGAAAAAGTTTTTCCAGAAAAGAAGTTGAGATTTTGATGTAAAAATCTTGTCTGTTTCTGAAATTCAATTATCGTAAATAAAGTTGTTTTTTTATTCTTTTTTTGAGATTCTTAAAATATTTTGAGGATTTTATTTTTAAGTATAAATTTACACTTCAAATATTGCAATACTTCTACAATGTACTGTTTATAGGCATTTTGGAGGTACTGTAATGATTTCTTGAAGAATGTTCTAAATTATTGAAAATCTTATGTTGCGAACCTTGTTAAATCGAAAATTATCTTGCCTTCATTATTATGGTTTTGTGTTTCCATTTCTACAGTTTTAGTTGTTATTTGGAATCATTCTAAGTTAGTACTAATTCCATTAATATCCTTGAATTTTATCCTCACTTCCTTCTCCATCTCATAGGGCCACAGGATTAGCACCTCTTGAGTCACTGAATAAGCCCACCCCGTCCGAGATTGTTCACCGATCTCTGTAGTGTAATCAACCCTCACTGAACTTTTCTCGTATTTCATTAACTCCTGCCGGTTCATAGTTCTATGTAAATTGGTTCAGTCCTTTCGTGGTTCTGGTAAATAAACTGATCTCCGTCAATTATAAACCTGGGGTAAATCTGGTTTTGTCTTTGCCCTGCTGTGAGGAAAATTAGGAGGATGATTGTTTTCATGGCTTATTGGTTTTAAATAACTGTCCCGCACTTGCCGCAGATTTCAGTATCAGGATATGGATTTAATCCGTCTTTTCGTGGTTCAAACCATTCATCGTCTATTTCAAAATCTAATATTTCCTTATTGGTTTTATTGGTTACTGATTTCCAATATTCATCAAATTCATCTTTTACGCTTCTGGTTGCCCGTTGTTCTTCATGAACCATTTGAGCAGCTACCCCTTGAAAAAACGCATCTTTTGCTATCTCAGAAGCGTATTTGAGGACTAAATCAACTTTACTAAATGCTTGTGGAGTAATATCCCATAACGCTAAATCTTGTAATAATTGCTCTGATTTTTTCATATCAATGATTATTCTTTTACAAGGTTTAACATTCTTCTCATTCCCCAAGCATCAGTCCAATTTATTTGTAGATCAAATATTCCATGTCCAGTTTCCCGAGTATCAAGACAAACCCTGTGAGTATTTTCATCATTATTATGAGGGGCTGGTTCGGGCAACTTTCCAATACACATCTTGTTCTGTGAACTACCTTTGTAAATACATTCCTTATGAGGACACCAATCTGGTCTTTTCATGGTTTATGAGTTTACTTTATTATATTTTAAGTATTGATCACAATATTCGTATTCACCACTAGCAGAATCCCTATGTTCTAATGTGTAGCCTAATTTTTCAAGCCTCCTCGTTTCTTTGTCAGCTTGCTTCTGTTCATTTTCATTATAATAAACATCAACGAATGTATATTTTGTAAATTTCATAATATTTTAGTTACTACTCCGTTTCCGTTCCTGTTTTTCTATGTAGCCACGTGTCCGTTTCAGCGCTTTACTATCATACGGATTAACATTTCTTGGATTTGGTCGTTTCATCTCAATAAATTTTAGTTACAATTACATTCTCTCCTGAAGGCTTTGTTTCTACTTGTTGGCCGGGGGTGACTATTTGAAATACTGGTTTTGATACTAATATTTCAGGGTAACCTTCCATTGAATGTTCTGATTCATGAGCATTCTCCACAATCTTACCGTTGGCTGACCATTTTTTGAGGACTTTATGATAAGAACGGCATTTTATTCTGTAAAGCTTTAAATTCTTATCCTCTGCTGGTATTGGCACTTCCGGCTTCTTTTCAGGATACACCTTAACTACTCCGTTTGATTCATAAAGGTATTTCATGGTTGTTTAGTTTATCTCTGAATTAATTGCCAAAATTGCATCCACACTGATTACAGTGATATCCGTTGTATCCATGCGGTGAATGTTCTGCCGTTACCGTAAGATTTCCTGACCCGCAGGATGGACATCCTTGGCGATTATGCCAGGGATTATTGCTTTGTTGTGTGTTCATCTCTCTTTGTTTACTGCCTCCGGGCATGGTTAAACTTCAAAGTCTATCGCTGACATTATCACCTCATCATTTGAGTGTATTAATTCAGATTCAGGATATAGCTGTTCACAATCACAGAATTCCCATTCCTGATTACAAGCGGGGCAATGTGTCTGATTTGATCTTTGTTCCATTATTCTAAGGTAATGAAAATTACTGTCAGAATGAATCTAAATAGTGGCATGGCGTTTTATTGCTTCAAATATTAAATAAGCTATTTGTGGTACTATGGAGTTTCCGAGTGACTTGATTCTATTTTCGTCCAATTTTGAGGATATCCCATGAACCATTCTATCCAATTTGGGTTCAGTTCTCCACCAATCATCTCCATTAAATCGTTTTCCCGATATCTTTTGTGATTCGGATCCATCTGAATACTCATTGTTGCGTGAATAGCTCTCGGTGTGTGTAATAATTTCTTTAAATTTTCCAGATTTATTCTGTTGGTTAGGTTGTTCTGAATATTGTGGCCGGCTTTCCTGCTTTTTAAACTCAGATTCATTTTTGCGTTCTCCTCCACTTTCCATCTGTTGTCTGTTTCCATTGTGCAAGCAGTAGGCAATAATCCACAATCTATCTCTTCTGTGCCACGCACCAATGCCGCAAGCTGGAATAATAAACGATTCGACTGTGTATCCTTCAGCCTCCAGGTCAGATGCAACAGTCTCGAATGCCATACTAATGAACCCAGGAACATTCTCGAAAACGACAAATTTGGGTTTAATTGTTCGTATAGCCTTAATAGTGAACGGCCAGAGGAAGCGGTCATCTTCCTTGCCTCCTCGCTTCCCGGCAAAACTGAAGGGCTGGCAAGGGTCTGAGGTTGAAAGAATGTCAATTGTTCCCCTATATTTCGTGAAGTCCGTTTCTTTGATGTCATGATGTCTGTTCTGTTTTGGTATCTCTGAAAACTGTTTATCAATTACTTTGTTGCAAAACTTATCTATTTCACAAGTGAAAATATTATCTATCCCTGCCCACCTGGCAGCTAATAACCAGCCGCCAATGCCTGAATATAGTGAGCCTTGATTCATTTGTATTGAAGTTTCAGGTATTTGTTGACATTCCCTTCCATTCTTTGCCTTCAATTAAATGATTAGCTTTATCCTTTCCTCCCCAGGATTTGAAAAAGAAGGGTGTATTTGATTCTATGCACTGATCCCGGATTTGAGTTACCCAATCAGGATGCATCGGTCTGGCACCGGGCCCGGTTTCTCCTCCGACAATCACCTGGTCGATTTCTTTCATTCCATCTAAATGCCAGGTCTTACTTCTCATAGGTTGCCACATTGCCCACCGAAATGATATAAGTCCTAGCATCGGTTCAATTGATATAAACCTTTTCGCAGCCGGGATCTGAAGTAGAATCGGAATGCGCTTATTTGCCTGCTCCTGGTTCTCGGCCGTTACTCCTAAATGCAAGTTAGGCAAGTCTCCGTCCTCTAGGCTGAAAGGATTTGGCACCCAGTCTGTAAAAAACTCATGCATCCGTTCTGGCCTTTTGGTCAATATCTGGAAGGTATGCTGTGGGCATTTGTTAATCACATACATGATTTCAAGTATCCAATTAAACGGAACTGACTCATGGAATAGATCACCCATGCTGCAGACAAAAATCCTGCGGGGTTTCTTCCAGGATAAAGGTTTTTCAAGGGCAATTTCATCCATAAATGTATTACCAGACCATTTGCCTTCATGGATAACCATTGAATATTTGGTTTGTATACCCGAAAGCCTATTTGCCATCTTCTCAGCATAGCAATGATCACAACCGGGAGATACTTTGGTACATCCTACAATTGGTGACCACGTGGCATCTGTCCATTCGATTTTTGTGCTCATGGTTTTATACTTGATGCATGCATATATGATTTTTGTTTCTCAGCATTGGTTCAAAATAATGCCTCCCGTTCACTTGTTTGCGCCTACACTTGATCGGACAGTTCGTATTTGAACAAGTTGCCAATTCTGATTTTTTAGTTTGGCGTTTCATAATTCATCATCGCAATTTATAGCCAATAATATTTGTCGCTCTATGATATCTATTTCATTTCCAAATATTATATCATCCTTTAGGCATTCCTGTATAGTCTTTACGGAATGTATAGTAGTCGCATAATTGGCATTACCCACTAATCTGCCTATTACGGATAAACTTAATTTAGTGTATTTTCTCGCAAGAAAATGAATGATTTGCCTGTGCCTCATGGCGGGCTGTTTTCTGGTTTTAGATAAAACTAATGATCTGCTTTCCCTGTAATACTCACAGACGGTATCTACTATTTGATTCAATACTGCATCCCCGTCTGTTATCGGTTGACCTATATAGATCTGCCCAAAAGAAACTCTATATTTATCCCCATTAGCAAAATTGGTTATTTCATCTATTATAAGCTCTTTTGTCTTTTTCGATAATACTCTTTCGAGATTGATTAATTCCATGATTTCATTTATTGGTTTATATCGCGTCTGCTTGTGATTTACGAAGTTTAAAAAAACTGGCAAATTCGGGGTGATCTTTGATGAACATCCGAACATAAAAAGAGGTGTACGAATTGTCGATCTTATATTCTTCATGCTCTGATCCGGTGAAAACTTCTGCCCGTATTTTTTCTATTATGAACTTGCCTGATACCCTTCTCCATCCTTTGCGGTTACTCAAAAAGTCAAAATAGGTTTTAAACATGCTGTAAACTTTCGGGTGCTTTTCATGGAACTTTAGAAATCCTTGCTCGATTGTTGAGCCGGTCTTTTGAATTGTGTTCATGGTTATTAATTTATTTTTTTACAAATACAAAAACTTTTCCTCTATACATTGTGTGCCGGACATTGTTGTTTATAGGACATTATTAGACGGTAAAAAATGGCTATACATACAGGGGCCATAGCAATATGATGCCGATCCCCCTGGTTGGGTGCGATCCCTGATAGTATAAAAACGTAAACCGGCAACAAGAATATAGGTTGTTTTCTAAAATAAAATACTCCACACAGTCCAATGAGTGTACAAGATAGCGTTTCTAATTGGGTTACACGCTGCCAAAACAATCCCGTAATGCCAACGGTTTTGCCTATTGAATTTATAAGTATATCATGCAAGTATGGCAATATCCCTTCCAGCCTATCTATATTATATTTGCCAACAGTTGATATAAAGTTTCCACAATATACTTTTGTCAATACAACCTGCACAATAACAAGTGTAACCCCTGCAATAATATACTTGTAATTTACTCCTGACAATAACATCACTGGTATAAAAAATAACATTACAGGTTTTATAAATGCTGCTATGCATATCCATAAGAAGGCAATATTTTTATTGTTGCAAGTGCCAGGGTAATCACAAAAACAAATAGCGTTTCAGTAAGAACCTTCTGGCTCAAAAATAGCAGCCCTATTGTTGCCACGTAAAGCATCATGCCCATCATGCCTGTAATACGATAGATGAGTAATGCTGTTATTACCCACAAAATACTTTGTACCCAAATTACAAAATCTCCGGTAATAAGCAGAAATAGCGGATATCCATATGGCCGCTGTGCATGAGGAAGCGGTAATTTATTCATGGCATCGTAATAACCTTCCGAGTCACTTACAATGGGATTTATATTTGTTAGTGATATAAATAGGATTATTATAAAAATTGGTAATATCCAGATA
>SDBU01002220.1_pt1 | contig 26270 bp, 24 predicted proteins | sample 2277071 | NCBI WGS metagenome assembly SDBU01 (sample SAMN10397929, study PRJNA504765) | marine sediment metagenome | isolation source: marine sediment core GS08_GC12, 126 cmbsf | place: Arctic Ocean: Gakkel Ridge, Loki's castle | collected 2008
CAATTGTAATAATACGTGGTATGTTTTCTTAAATCTTTTGTAATAATCACTATAAGTTTTAATCGGTTCCATATTCTTTAAATAAGCTTTATCTAACCCAGCATATTTTTCTCTCAAATTATTCTCAAGCTCGAGTTTGCATCTATCAAGTTCTTCATGTTGATTGGGATTACCTACATTCCTTATGACCAGTATACCTAATAATGCTTCTGGATAAATCTTTTTAATTTTATCCGATATAATTAACAATTCCAGACCCCCCTAAACAAACTATCCCCCTCTAATATCGGAATTTAACGAAATCCGATTAAAGGGAACGATTTAGATGATTGAGAAGTTAATTTGACAAACTTCATGAGAAATTTCACCTATAATTGTTAATACGTCATAAGTTTTAAAAATCCTTCTTTTTCAAAAATAAAATTTATATAAAAGAGACAAGCCTTTACTTAAATTATTCGTTAGTCTTAAAAAACAAAGTACTTGATACTCATTTTTAAGTTATCAGCAAGTATTTCACCGGAAAAAATAATCCGATCATTTACCAGAAGATGAATTTTTTTTGGAAAAAGAGCATTCTTGGATTATTTTTGATAAAATAAAGCATCATCGTTGATGAGTAAGGAAGGTGCCGATATGGATGCCATTTTTCATTGGGGATTAGATTTCATTATCATGATTCAACAGATTGACACACCATTGCTGGATTCTTTTTTTCGAGCTATTACTTCACTGGGAGATGAATTATTTTATTTGCTTTTATTTCCCTTCCTTCTTTGGTGTGTTGACTTTTATTTAGGGATACGGGTCGGAATTATCTTTTTATTATCCGTTTATCTTAATAACGGATTAAAAGAGATATTTCAGCAGCCCCGCCCTTTTGATATTTTACCGGAAATTCAAAAAGTTCATGCCTATGGATATGGTTTTCCCAGCGGCCATGCCCAGTCTTCCCTGGTTGTCTGGGGGAGCATAGTTTATTGGAAAAAGCAAATCTGGATTCGTAACTTTTCTATTTTATTGATTCTTTTGATTGGATTTTCCCGCATCTATCTGGGCGTCCATTTTCCCACTGATATCCTGGGAGGATGGTTATTTGGCGGACTCATTCTCGGTCTAAGTTATTGTATTTTTTTAAAGATCAAACTCGATTTTTTTCAAGGGAATATGGTATTTAAAATAATTGGTATTACCCTATTTCCGCTGATCTTATTACAAATTCAATCATCACCGGATATTATCAGTTCGGTGGCTGCTTTGACCGGTATTGGCTATGGTCTGCTATTTTTTCATTCTGCCGTTGGAGGGATTCGACCGGGGCACTGGCTGAAGCGGCTGATCAGTTTTCTGGTTGGGGTTATCGGAATAGGGATAATATATCTTGGAATGAAATTGATACTTCCGTCAGAGGGCCAATCTTTCTATCAATTAAGCCGATTTTTCCGTTATTTGTTATTGGGTATATGGATTAGTTTTGGGGCACCCTGGTTATTTATTCGGATGGGATTAGCCCGTCAAGTGGAGAAAAAATCATGAAATGGAGAAAACTATAATGAGGGGAAATAAAAAATTATGTAAGATTTTATTTCAAATTGTTATTATAATATGAACCTATAAAAATAAATTATCACTAGGTTATAAAATCAACCCCACTGAATTTTACACTAACTAAAATCAAATTTCTTATTCACCTAAACTTGACATTTGATTCTGTCTGAATTATAGATAACCTATTCTAAAAAGGAATTTAAACAAAACAATTACTATAGCAATAAAAACCACCAAAGAAAAGTAATATCTTATATCTGCTCCTCTTAACTTATTGTGTATTTTTGCACCTAATTGAGAGCCAATTAAAGATCCTAACAAAATATTAACAACCAGTGCAAAATCTACATTTCCCTTAAAAAAGTGGGTTAAAGCTCCATATCCTGAGACAAATATAGTTTGAAAAAGACTCGTTCCTATAGCTACACTTGTAGGCACTCCTATTAAGTAAATTAAAGCAGGATTCATAATGAAAGCTCCCCCTATTCCTAAAAGCCCTGAGAACATTCCTGCTACGAACCCTAATCCAATTAAATTCCAGATAGAAATAGATTTTATCTTTGATATAGGTAAAAATGTAAGTGGTGGAATCCTGACATTTTGAATTTTTTGAGAGAATATAGTATCTACTACTCCCTCACGAGGTGTTCTTTTCTTTGCTTTTTTACTTTCGAGAAACATAGAAATTCCTACCAGAGAGAGAAGGACTATGTAGATTATGTTTATCCAAAGATCCATTTTACTAATCGAAGAGCCACGAATTACGACATTTCCTATACTCTTTAGCCACATTAGGATTCGTGCTCCAAATTCTGTACCCATTATTGAGCCCATCAAGATAAATCCAGCCAACTTATAATCTATATTCCCATAATCTTTATGTTTTAAGCTAGCAGCAGAAGAAGTTCCTACCATTTGACAGAGACTACTCCCTATAGCAATATTATAGGGAATGTTAAAAACCGCATTTAACAAAGGCACCAAAAGAAATCCTCCACCTACTCCAAATAAACCAGAAAGAATACCGATAATAAAGCCTATTCCAATAAAGCTTACATAATTAATCATTGAAGATTTCCTTTGCTCTTTGATAAATCTAATTAAAGAAAAGGAATCTAAAAATTATATAAAGTAGCTTTTTTATAAATTTATTTTATACTTTTTAAAAATTCTTTTATAATATCTAAACTCTTTTGTTCTATGATTAAATTGAATAATTTTTCTTTCACTTCAGCTGGAAGTAGCTCAATGCTTTTGGTAGTAGAACTATCGAATTTAGCCATAGGATAAAGCTTTAAAATTTTATCCTTTTGTTTCTCAGTACATTGCAATTGAAGGACCCTCATTCCTGCTAATACATCTTTAGCTAAACCGTCCATATCAACTTGACATAGTTTTTCATTCCTTTCCTCATTGATCCATATATTAATAGGATACATTTTTAGTTTGGTATAATTCATTTGAAGCTCCTTACCTAGTTTTTATAAAATTTCTTATTACCGTTTTTATGATGCAGGAAGTTCAAACACTGGTTGTCTCTTGTTCAGATATTCTTTGGTACAAAATGGGGAACCAAAACCATATTTATCAGCACTTTCCATTACCATATCGAACACTTCTGGTCTCATGATAAGTTTGGTTGGTGTTATCTTATCCTGTATTATACTCCTAATCATAGTGCCGCTAAATCCCTGTCTTTTTTTATCATGTCCACATAAACCGGAATAAGTTACCTCCCCACATATGGGGCAATACCACCATTCTAAAATGCGAATTGGTTTAATATTTAAACTGCCTTCCGGGATTTGATCAAATATCCGGTGGGCATCATATGGATCATAATAAGTACCCACACCAGCATGATCTCTACCGAACATATGGTGAGTACATCCTAAATTAGTTCTAATAATAGCGTGAAGAAGAGCTTCTTTTGGTCCTGCATAACGCATATCCCAAAGGACAAAAGATACTAAGTGAATTTCATCTCGAAAATATTTTGCCTTGTGTAACTTTTGATGACCTAAAACAATGGCTTCATCGATATAATCACCTATCCTTTTTGGTCCAATTATACAACTTACCAATATGCCGGTTTTTAGCTTTTCTACAGGGAGATCTCCATTAGTTGAAAACCAGGCACCTTTCATTAGCCATTCATGACCAGTATGAGGCACATTCCTGGTTTGATGGGCAACTATTCTTTCCCAGCCCTTATTGGCAAATTTTTCTCTCAATTGAAGTGGGGTATACCAAAATTTATCAAAGGGTGGATTAAACTTTATAGTATTTACTAAGGTGACTTTTCCACCAATAAAAGTATCTTTTAATGCGTTGTACATTTTTACTCCTGGATGTTCTAAATCAGTTGTACCTAATACTGCCTGTTCAAGGTCTAACTTATGGTAATTAAATATTTCTTCTATTTCTAATATTGCTAAAGCATTACCCTGATAAGTAAGAAGGATATTATCTTTTTCTTTAATCCCTTTTTCCTTAATTTCATCATTGGCAATGTCAAATACAATAGGAATAGGCCAAAGTGTACCATTTGCTAAGGCCATCCTCTCACAGACCGATTCTACATCTGCTTTCCCCATAAAACCTTGCAGGGGAGTAAAAAAGCCATAAGCAAGATCAATGCATTCCCTAACAACTCGGTCAGTGACTGCTATTCGTTTTAACTCTTTAATTCGTTTCTTTGATTCTATAGGTGGTAATATCCTCTCTACGATCTCTTTACCACCATGTCCTATATATCTCATTTTCTGCCTTCCTTTCTTAATTTGATAACGCAATAGAAATAGATCTATATCAATAAGTTCTACATCTAAAAAAGAGCAGCATTAAGATGTAATAAACCATTACCGACAAAACCAACGGTTATATAACCATTTTTCTTTAAGATACCAGCAATGGAAGGACCGGTTAGATGACAATAAGGATCTTTCATTCCATGTTTATTGAAATAGTTTCCAGTATTTACTAAACCCATGGCTATAGGAGTGAGTTCTTAAGAGGTGATACTGGTTTCAAATCTTAACCCTTCCCTTGCTACTTGATCAATCGTGGGAGTATTTATTCTTTTATAACAATAACAACTTAAATGATCAGGACAAACTTCGTCTTAACTAATAATAATGATATTATTACTATTCACATTATATTTATCTCCTTTTTTAATATACAATTAATTTCACATGTTAAATAAATTCATTCTTTCTACTTCTAAATCAAGGACTTCAAAAGGATCAACATTAGCAATATTGACATCAGATCCTAAATTCTCTATTAGCCAAACTTGCAAAGAATGAATATCAGAAATTGTGATCTTTGGAATCCAGGAACCAGGTAATTCAAAAATAATATTTTTAATATCTATATCTTGAGAAATTGCTTTAATTATATTGCTTTTAAATTTTCCATTCTCAAATAACTCAGCCGCCTCAAACATTACCTTCCAAGCACCGCATCTAAGACAATCTTTAATATCTTTGATCAATAGTTTTATATCTGATGATACTTTTTTACTTCCGGTTTCTCCCAATACCTTTAGACCATATTCTTGTGTGGCCATCTTAATAAAGCTACACTTTTTATCGGGAGAAATATCTATCAGATTGTCTGATACTTCCACCAATTTAAATCCGGCTTTTATCACATCTGAAAAATATTCTCGCACCTTGTTTTTGGCTATTACGTATTCTAAAAATTGTCCACCAGGAAATGCTAAAATATTATTTTCGTGATATAAATCAATTTTCTTCATTAAAGTTTGGTCTTCAATTAAAGCCGCTACACCAGTTGCAATTTTTGCTAAATCTATATAATCTGCCATTAAACTTAAAGAGTCTTTTTGAAGTTTTAAACCTAATTTTTGTTCAATAATCACAGTAAGACCAAATTCTCTCGGCTTTTCCTTCCGCTTTTTTATGGGAATATTAGAAAATAAATCGTTATACATATTTCCCTCCTTTATAAATATTGAACATTCTTTCTATACCTTACATAATCTTACATATAGCTCAATTTTTTTGTCTCACCATTGCCTTTTCCTTATCTCGTTTTCCTCCAACTCTTCCTATTGTATATTCTAAATCCTGTTCACAAGAAGGGAAACTAGTTACCCTGACAAACCTCTGGCTTAATAAATAAATTCCTTGACTATTCTTTATTGTCTTTAAATGTAAACGATGCTTATTTATTATTATAATTTAGAATTTTAATCTTTAAAAATTCTAGGTATTCTTGGGTTAATTTGGCAGATCAATTCTTCCACGCATGTTCCTATCTGATTGGCAGTTATTCCCGGATCAAGATAAGCTCTCTCTTGTTTGCCCAGAATTACTACTTCTTCACCTACTTTTAAATCATTTTGAACCCTTTGCAAATCAATCATTGTTTGATCCATACATACTGCTACAATCTTATAAAATTCCCCTCTAATAATTACAAGACCTTTACCTTCAAATTTTTTACTTAAACCATCAGCATAGCCTAGTGGAATGGTTACAATGGTGGTTTTTGCGGTACATTTGTAATGGTTACTGTATCCTACAGTTTCACCCTCCGTCACATTCCTTACATAGGAGATATAAGTTTTCCAAGTTAATGGAAAATATAATTTTATAATTTTTTTAAAATCATCGCTAGGGTAAAGACCTGCTATACCTATTCCAATTCTTACCATGTCTAAATGAGTTTCAGGCAAACTTAAAGAGGCAGCAGTATTGGCAATATGTAAAATATCAAAATTAATACCAATTTGTGTAGCTTTTTTTATTTGTTCCTGAAATATTTTTAATTGCTGCTTCGTTTCTTTATTGCCAATTTGTTCGGCATATGAAAAATGGCTAAATGCTCCTTCCAAATATAAATTTGGCAGGTTAGAAACGTACTTTAAAAAGACAAGTACCATGCTTGGGGAAACACCAATTCTATTTAAACCTGTATTAATCTTAATATGCACATTTACTTTAAGGCCTAATTTTACCGCTTCGTCTGATAATTGTTCAGCAAATTCTTTTGTACAAACAGTTAATCGTAATTTATTTTTGAGCGCTTCTTTAATCCGTCCGCTCGGAATTTCACACAATAATAAAATCGGCAAATTCATTTTTTCTCTTCGAAGTAAAAGTGCATCTTCTATGTTTGTCACCCCCAGCCAATCTACGCCAGCTTCAACTAAGCAATTAGCATACAGGGCAGTTCCACAAGTCCAGCCATTACATTTAACTACTCCTAAAAACAGTTTGTTTCCCTGAATTTTCGCTTTAATATTTTTTACATTATTTTTAATTGATGATTTTTTTATCTCTATCCATGTCCGGTATAATAACATATAAATTATTCCTCTCTATTCTATTAAAATAGATTACAATTAACTTTAATCAAAGGAAAGGCAGATAATTAATTTATCTACCTTTCCCTCACACCACCTTACGTATCATTCGGTATATAGCGGTTCACAAAGTACTACTAATTTCACAATAACTATTTGTTAAGCTCATAAGATCGAGATTAGCCCAGTAGATATTTTGTATAGCACTATTTAAAGAATCACCTGCTATATGTCAGTAAGCTTTGCGGATATTGGCTAAACTAAGAGCCGCCCAATCTGAAAGTCTTAATTTTATTAGATTATGATATTTATTACGTACCCTCTTCCATTGTTTCTATAGACACATACGCAATCTTCTTCTAATTAATCCAAGCATTCAGTCTCTTTAGAATATAGGGGGTATCAGATTGAGAGAAATGTCCTATCCATCCTCTTAAATATATATTTAGTTTTAAGATTCGCTTTATTATATTTTGTCCATTACTTCTTGAAGTTATTTCGCGACTCTTAATCTTAAATCCTTTGATACCTTGAGAGGCTATGCAAATATGGATTCGTTTATTATGAAGAGTCTGCTGGATGAGAGGGTCAATGACTGTAGGTATTTCTAATAGTCTCTTTCCTCTATTAGGTTTATAAATTTCTACCCGAAGAACAGATTGAGGTTTATAGTCTCCTTTTAGTAGTTACTCACGAATGGATAACCAATTCTGACAAAGATGGAGTTTAAAATTTTCTACTGTTAGATTATCTATACCCAGAGATCCTTTGTTCTTCTTAACCCTTCTTAGTACTTTTAGCATATTTGGTCTAGATAGGACTCCTCAATTAAATCGTTATCTTGTTCTTCTCGTAATTTTTCTTTGGTTTGTGCGGATACATACATACTCGGCTCTTCCTAATTAGTCGGTAACTACACCGCTTTCTTTTCAGGACAAACTTTTCTAAGAGTTTTCTGCCTTCATAATGTGTATCACGAACTAGTCAAGTTAATCCCCCACTTCATATTCAGCCCTTCACTGGTATTAGCCAGCTAATATGGCTTCTGCTGACTTCTGTTATAACAATATGTCAGACCTCCCTAGTTAAGAATAATGGCCTTTACCTCATATACCTGCTTACATATACTATACAATCTTTTGGCAGTATTGAATTTCATTTTGTCTAGAAAACTCAACCAAATTGTATGGACTTATATATAGTTCGTGTTCCTTAAGGAAAGAGATTCTGCCTCAAGCAACCTTTCAGATTCCACCTCACGGTGGACACCCTTGTCTTAAGCTAATGGTTGCTATTACCAACCCCATAGCAGACTTTCACTTGCCAAACTACTACCCATACCAAGCGCAATAAAAAATTTAACCTCGCTTATTGCTTTTCTCGCTCTAACTCAAAAGATAGACAATGAGGACCTGAACCACCCATTAAAACCTGACTCAATAATGGATCATAAACCTCTAAACCCAAGGCTTTTAGCTTTTTGTTCCCAATTTTATTTTCTTTAAATGAAAGTACCTTTTCGTCTCCTAAAGCTAAAATATTTGTTGTTAACTTTCCAAATACATCATCAGCAGAAAGAGTTATAAATTCATATCTCTCCCGTTTTAAATATTTTAAAAAATTCTCAGGTAAAGCCTCCGGACATAACATGACTGTTTTCGGTGCAATTACTGAAAATATCGCATCCAGATGATTCCATTTTGCTTCAAACTGTACAGGAATAACTTTGATATCAAAGGGTTTTAAAATTTTCTCTGCTTCTTTTATCCCTTGCATTGTAGTTCGGTTTCCCGCCCCTATCACCATAGTATATTCATCCAAATACCAGCAATCACCGCCTTCCAATGAGCCCTGCATTACTCTTCCAATCATGGATACATTCAAACGTTGAAGATCTTTAACTGCTAATTCATTATCCCCGGCATTATCTGAGTAACGAAAATTACCAATTAACACGCCCTTTGTAGTATTCACGCCAAAATCCCGCGTGGCAAACTGATCTGGATGACCTGGCTGAGCAATCTGCCATTTAATCTTTATTCCTAGTTGTCGAAATATCTCAACGAATTCCTGATGCTGTTCGGTAACAACTTTTCTATTTATTTTTAATCCTTCTCTTATAGTTTGCCTAGCGGTCTCACTAAAGTCACAAATTTCATAATAAGTTGGTTTACAAAGCAATACTGAACGTAGACGTCCGTGTGAATTAAAAATCATAATACTCACCTCTCTTTAAAATAGTTAGATGGCACACTGCCTATCTAAAATAAAAAAATTCCCTCACAGACCCAGTATTAATTTTAATATGCACATTTACCTTAGTACCCAATTTTATTGCTTGGTCTGATAATTGTTCAGCAAATTCTTTTGTACAAACAGTTAATCTAATATTACTTTTAAGTGCTTCTTTAATCCTTCCGTTAGGAATTTCACACAATAATAAAATCGGTAAATTTATTTTTTCTCTCCGAAGTAAAAGTGCATCCTCTATGTTTGTTACCCCTAGCCAATCTATCCCGGCTTCAATTACGCAATTAGCATACGGAACCGTCCCACAACCCCATCCATTACCCTTAACTACTCATAAGAACAGTCTGTTAGTCGGAATTTTTGCTTTAATATTTTTTACATTATTTTTAATTGATGATTTTTTTATCTCTATCCATGTCCGGTATAAAAACATATAAATTATTCCTCTCTATTCTATTAAAATAAATTATAATTAATTATCGATTCCCACGTCTTTACAGGTGGGAGATAGGGAGTTCTCGCTAGATTAAAATTACTAAATAATGATTAATATCAAAATATTTATATTTTATTTTTTTTTCTTCCTCTAATAAAAAATAATACCACAAATATAGTTAAAAGAAAAAAGGCTAACGAAATAGGTCTAGTAAAAAATATTGTAGAACTTCCTCCAGATATAATGAGTGCCTGTCTCATTCTTTTTTCTAAAATCTCTCCCAAAATAAAGGAAACAAGTATGGGAGTAATGGGAATTTTTATTTTTACAAAAATATAACCAAGTACACCAAATGTAAACATTATAATAAGATCAAACAAGTTGCTCCTGAATATGTAGGTACCAATAATAGCAAATATTATAACTATGGGATATAAAATCTTTTTAGGAATATAGGTTAAGTGACTAACATACTTCACGAAGAGACTACCTACAGTAAAAGTAAATACATTACTAATAATTAATACGGTAAATAACGCGTAAAGCATAGGAGCATATTGTTGCATAAAAAGTGGACCTGGAACTAAGCCATGCATCATAAATGCTCCTAATATAAGAGCTGCAGCCAGATTTCCGGGAATACCTAAAGTAATTAAAGGAATCAAATTTGGTCCTACAACTGCATTATTCCCTGCCTCAGCAGCTGCTACACCCTCTAAAGCACCTTTCCCGAAAAGTTCCGGATGTTTAGATGCTCTTTTGGTATGCATGTAGCTCAAATAAGCTGCAACAGTAGTACCAATCCCGGGAATAGCCCCCAGAGCTGAACCAATTCCCACTCCACCAAAAATTGCTGGCAGACAATGTTTAAATTCAGCTAAACTAACCCTGTTGTTACTGATATTGTCAGTTTTTTTTACTTGATTTTGATATCGGTTATTTAAATTTCTTGAATACTTTTCTCTTAGTATTAATTCCATTTGTCTAAAAGCTTCTGAGATTACAAATAGACCAAGAACTATTGGGACAACTGCCAGTCCAGCACTTAATTCTATTGAACCGAAAGTGAAACGTGGCTTAGCAGTAACTGGATCAAGTCCAATTACTGCAAGGAAGAGACCTATGCCTATTGCAATCATTCCCTTCAAAAAATTTTCACTTCCGGCAACACCGATAACTACCAGAGAAAAAATAACTATCATAGTATATTCTGGTGGTCCTATCATCAAGGCAACCGTGGCTACTGGTGCAGCCAGAAAGAATAGGATAAAATCACTCAAGGTATCAGCCATAGTAGATGCATAAAGTGCCATTTTTAGAGCCTTGCCGCTTTTTCCTTGTTTTGTTAAGGGATAACCGTCGTAACTGGTAACTACTGCTTGGGCAGTTCCTGGTACGTTAAATAAAATTGCAGGAATGGACCCTCCAAAATTACCTCCTTTAGAAAGTCCCATTAGCATAGCAATTGCAGCTATTGGTTCTAAATAAAAAGTAAATGGCAGCAGTAAACAAATTGCTGTGATATCCGATAAACCCGGAATAGCACCCATTGTTATCCCTATTGTTACACCAAACAGGGAGGCCAAAATATTATCCAAATGTAAAACCATAGACATACCGTTTACAATATTTTCTAACAAGATTTCTCCTTTAGAAAATCCTTCCCTTTGGTAAGGGAAAAACTAATAATTTCTCAATGAGAAAATGAATAGATAATAATAAAACAAGGGGTATTAAAATAAGTAGTCTCCAATCTCGTACTCCAAGGACTGACATAGTAATAACTAAAAATAAAAAAGTAGGTATAAAAAATCCTAAAAAATCAATTGTAAGAATGCAAATTAAAAGTATGAACGCTATTACAATAAATTGAAATATTGTCTTCTTATCTAGCAATTCATATGAAATTTTATTTGGAACAACCTTCCTACTTTGTACTATAAGAAAAAAGCTACTAATTAATATCCAAATAGTTGTGAATCTTGGAAAAATTGATTCTCTTCTACCAGTTATTTGAGCAGGTATTACAAAAAACCATATTACTATACAAAAGATTAATATTATTATTCCAATTCTTTGATCTCTGTTCATTTTACACCAATTCATAAATAAAAAGGAAATAAGAAAAATGAGAAAGAAAAGAGGAAAACTTTACGCTTTCCTCTTTTCTTCTCCTCTCTTGAGGAGTTTTCATTACTCCTCAATAAGAACCTTAATATATTCAAGAAGATCTCCCACTGCTAAAACTCCTTTGCAAATTTTTTCCCATTCCTGTCCATTAACAAATTCGGGGGTCAGGCCTAATTTCTCCATCTTATTGATTAAATCTGGATCTTGCATAACTGTCTTAAAGGCATTCTCCCATATTTCTCTAATGTATTCTGGAACCTCAGCACGAAGTACAATTCCATAGGCCATTGTTTCTGCAAAAGGATATCCCTTATCTAGCACATTTTGCACATCAGGAAAACCAGGGACAGTTCCTGAACTCAAATCTATTAATATTCTTAATTTATCTGCTTTTGCGGCTTGATATGCAGGAGTTCCCACACCAGTTTCGCAAACATCTACATGACGCCCAAGAATCTGTGCTGAAGCATCTGCTCCACTATCAAACATAACATACTTCATTTTTAACCCTTCATTAATAGCTATGGATTTCATGATGCTAGTTGCCCACATGTCACCTCCACTCCCAAAAGTCACTTCTCCCGGATGTTCTTTTACATATGCAACAAATTCCTCCCAAGTTTTATAGGGAGCATCCATCTGAGCAAAGAGAACTCGTTCTTGAAACATATAGCTCCCTACATACTTGAATTTTCCAGGATCGATAGGTTCTTTCTCTCCTTGAAAAAGCGGTACAATAAGGCTATCACTCGTAGTAACTAATACAGTATAGCCATCTGCTGCCTCCTTGAAAAAATGGGCTGTTCCCACTAACCCAGCAGCGCCTTTTTTATTTACCACGACTACGGGCTGTCCTAATTCATGCTTGATTTTATCTGCAATCAAACGCGCAGTTGTATCAGTCATACCTCCTGCTCCATATGGTACAATCAAAGTTATTGGCTTAGTGGGGTACTTCTCCTCAGCCATGATTGCCAAACTTCCTATCGATAAAACAAAACAAACCACTATCAACATTACAATAAATTTCTTCATTATACTTACCTCCTAATAATCTAAAAAAGTTATTTAATATTCTATATCATTAAAGTACTTAGCACCACCTCCTTAATTTATTTTATAAGCAGTTCCACCTATCATTGTTCAAGTAAAGAATCAATTTTATTCTATATAACCTAGCGCTCTTAATCTTTGATCAATAGCTTCTTTTTCTTTCTGAGAAAATTCTTTGCCGGTAGTAACCTTAGTTCTAAGATAAGCATTCAGTTTCTTTCTTAAATTAATTATTGTCTCTTTATCAACCTCCTCTATAATATTGTTATTTTCTTGAGGGTCTTTAGATAAATCGTAATACTCTTCAGTGTTTAAAGTTAAATTTCGCATGAACTTACAGTCTTTGGTTCTCAAAGATTGTAAGGCTCCTTCACCTCTTGCTTCAAACAAGTCTTCTGAATAAACTTCTTTTCTTGCTTTATCTTTTTCAATTACCGGTAACAGACTTAAACCATCAAAATCATATCCTTCTTTAGGGATACCAGTTAAATCTAATAAGGTAGGAATTAAATCAATGGAACGGACCATACCTTTTACAGTTTTTCCTTCTGGTAAGCCTTCCCCTTTGACAATCATAGCAACTTTTAGATCACAGTCGTGCATAGTTGTATGTTGAGGATATACAACTCTTCCTTTTCGCCAAGGAATAGGTTGAGCAGGATATTCACCCAAATTAGTCCCATGATCACTCATTACTACTAAGGTTGTATTTTTAGTTATTCCTAAATCATCTAAGGTTGTAAGTAATCTACCTATTAATTTTTCGTCAACCATCTTTATCTTGGCATCATAGTAACCAAATTCAGGAAGTTCTCCTTCCTTTATTAGCCCCTTTTCAATGAGTGAATGTTCCGAGCCTTCATGCGTTTCATAAAAGTGTCCCCAGATAAAGAATTTTTCCTTATAATTGTCTTTTAACCATTTGAAGAATTCTTCTACCCAATAGTTTCCATCATAGAACATTTCCTCATTCTCAGCACCTGGATAGCCGGCTACATCCCAACTAGTCTCTTTCGAAGCTTCATTCCAGAAATCGAACCCTTCCGCAAAACCATGTCTCTCAGCTATTACATCATTACCTATAAATCCAGCAGTCTTATACCCATTTCTCTTTAATATGCTCCCGATGGATGGTCCACTTATACAAGAATAAGGATCTCTCATTCCATGCTTATTCGGATATTTTCCTGTAATTACCGAACCCATAGCAACTGGAGTAAAATCAGCAGAAGAGATACAAGTTTCAAACCTTACCCCCTCTTTGGCTATTTTATCGATTGCAGTAGTACTTATCTTTTTATAGCCATAGCAACTTAAATGGTCAGGACGAACCTCATCTAAGCTAATAATTATGATGTTTCTATTTTTCATATTTACCTCTCTTTATTATACTTTGAAATAAATTTACATATACCCTAACTTTCTTAATCTTTCCATTGCCTTTTCCTTGTCTTGCCTCCTACCCGCTCTTTCTGGTATATTTTCTAAATCCTGTTCCCAAGCAGGGACACCGATTTCTCCCGGGTTAGAACTACTTCTTGCTCCTAGAGAACGATAGCCTATCTTATAGAGGGGACAGTAAGGAAGATTATGTAAATGGGTGTTATCCCAGATATCTCTTTCGGTAAAATGCAAAATAGGAGAAACTCGGGTATGTTCAGGCATCAGATGCCCAGCTTCGTGATGAGTAAAGTATTCATCTTCTTTCCTTGCTGATTGCTCATCTCTACGAAGGGCCATGAATAAGAGCTCGGTATTACTTTCCTCAATAAATTTATTAAGTACTACTGTCTTCATTAGATGATTACCAGCATAGGATTCTGCTTCAAAGGGAAATGATTTAAATTCAAATTCAATACGCTTGAGTTCAGCTTGATTGCGTTCATCCAAATCTTTTACTTGGATATCATTCCCTAAGTGACTTTGACAACACTTAAGCATATTAAAATTACATAACCATTTCAAGTCTATGTGCCATTTTTTAGAAATGCTAACTAAAAAATCGGTTATTTCCGGAAAAGCATCGCCTTCATCAATAGTAATAACTTGAGGAAGATTGATGTTTTCCTCTACGCATACTTGACCAATAATCCATAAATTAGTGGTGCTATCTTTTCCACCGGTCCAGGTAATAGCACATTTTGCCGGATCAAATTTCTTAAAGGTTTCACGTACTACTCGTTTTGATTTTTCTATTAATTCTACATTTCTTTCTTTTGTTCCTTTGTTCATTTTAATTCTCCTTTTTGTTTTTTATTTTATTGCCATCTATTTATCTGGGACATAAGTTTTTTCTTCATTTCTTTACCTTTAAGTGAAGTATTAATTAGGTTATTTAACTCTTGGGGATCTCTGTTAAGGTCATACATTTCCCAACTCTGATCACCTTCCCGATAGATTATTTTTAGGTCATCCTCCTGATAGAAATATATAGGTTTATCAGTCTCCTTTTCATGACTACTGGTCTTACCAATCGCTTCACCATAAACCCCTTTTTGAGGGTAATTTTCTAAAGGAAGAAGAGAATGCCCTATAAACGATTTTATTGGTTCAAGACCAAAGAGATAAATTATAGTAGGAGAAATATCAATATTACTAACTAGTTTATCACACACTTCGCCCTGGGTACGATTATACCCGTAAATAAGTAAAGGAGAACTAATAAGTTCAGAATACATTTTTCCATCATGGGAAAGGCTACCATGTTCATTAAATTCATCTCCATGATCAGTAGTGATAATTACAACTGAATCCTTTAAAACCCCGTGTTTTTCTAATATTTTAAAAAAATCTTTGACATAATCATCGGTTTCGCGTACTCCTGCATCGTAAAGCTTTTTCAAGAGTTTTACTATCTCTTGATTAGAAACGTCTCTCTTGAGTATTATTTCTTTGAATAGATTTAACATTTCATCTTCAGAAAGATTAATTGAGGGGTCTACTTTATTTAAATACTCTTTTGCAGGAATATAGGGTTCATGTATATCCATATAATGTGTCCATAAAAAGAAGGGACGATAATTATCATTTTTAATATACGAAGACAGCCATTGGTCCACTTTGTGATTAATACCATCTCCCTTAATATAAGGAACTGTATCACTTACCTCATCCTGCATAGAATCATAAAAAATATCCCAACCTCTATTCCATCCAAAATAATTACAAAGGTAAGGATTAGAATGAAAACCAGCCGTAGTAATTCCAGATTTATTTAGCATTTCGGAAACTAAAGTTCTTTTGGGGGAGCACTTCTTTTGTCTACCATATTCAAGATAATAAGAAGAGGTGAGAATACCAGGAAAGGAAGCTTGAGTATAAGGACCAGTGGATTGGGCATTGGTAAATTTAATACATTTATTCTGTATAGAATCTATAAAAGGTGTTAGTTTATCTTTATTTCCGTAACATCCTAAAACATCTTTCCTTAAGGTATCTATGGTTAATAAGATAACATTCTTCATTTATTGAATCCCTTTCAAAAATTTTAAAATTAATGCATAAAGATTTTTAAAAAGGCTTTCACCAAGGATAGATTTAATAAGAACAAGAAACCCAAAGGTGATCTGGAGTCTCGTCTTGGTATCATGGTCCGTACCTTTTCTTATAAATTGCTATATTAGATTTTTAGTTTAAATAGTTTTACTTTATATTGTATAAAGTAAATAATTAGCTTTCATCCTAATAACGAAATATTTTTAAACTATTATCCTATATAATAGATATAATTTTAGAATTATTTTAGTTATTAAATTATTTTATATCCAACCTCTAGCTTTCATTGCCTTGCTTATCTTGATTAGAGCGTTAATCCATGCAGCATTTCTAAAAGAAGTATTTTTTTCTTTTGCTGTCATAATCGTTTCTTTATATGCTTTCAAAATTCTTTCTTTAAGCTTCTTATTAACGGTTTCTAAATCCCAGTAAGTATCGGTTAATCCTTGAGTGCGTTCAAAACTGCATACAATAGCACTACCACAATTGGCTAATACATCGGGCATAATTGTAACTCCTCTATCTTCAAGTATTTTTTCAGCTCCTGGAGTAGTCGGACCATTTGCTCCTTCAATGATTAATTTTGCTTTAATTTTACCTGAATTTTTATCAGTAATTACACTCTGCACAGCAGCTGGTATTAAAATATCACAATTCGTTTCCAACAACTCTTTATTGGTTATTGCTACTGTCTCTGGAAAGCCTGCAACAAATCCAGTATCTTCAACATGTTCCACAAGTTTCTCTACATCAAGACCTTCTTTCGAATATATTCCACCTTTAATATCACTTACTGCTATAACTTTGAACCCTTCGTTATGAAGTAATCTTGTAATAGTACGTCCAACATCTCCAAATCCCTGAACAGCTATTGATGCTTTTTTAGTCAATCCTAAATCCTCAACTATTTCCTTAGTAACAAAAAATGCACCAGCTCCAGTTGCTTCCATACTACCCAAAGTACCATTAACTTCTGCTGGCTTATCATTAACTGCTGCCGGACTATGGAATCCAACTATTTCTTCATACTCATCAAGCATCCATGCCTGAGTTTTTGCACTAGTTCCAATATCTGCACCTGGTACATCAACCCAGGCTCCTTTCATTGGTAACTTTCGAATAAAAGCACGAACAAGCCTTTCAAATTCCCATTCACTTAACTCGGAGGGATTAACTCTAATGCCACCTTTCCCTCCGCCGGCAGGAATACCAGCAACGGCATGTTTGATGGTCATCAAAAATCCCAAAGCTTTTACTGTATTTAAATCTAAATTGGGTACAAATCTTGTCCCATCTCTAATTTCCCCTAAGGCATCATTATAATGAACTCTAAAAGCATTAAATATTCTAAGCTCACCATTATCCATTTTCATAGGAATAGTAAATTCAAAAATACGTTTAGGTTGACTAAGAACTTTAATTGCATTAGGCTCTAATCTTGCAATTTCCCCTGCGACGCGCAAAGTATTTAAAGCTGTTTCAAATGGATCGTTCTTCATTATCTTATTTCTCCTTTTATTGCTTTTACATTAGTTTTTAATTATATTTATTTCTTAAAAAACTTCGTCTTCGCAGAAATAAGACACCATAAATACTCTCTTTTATATTTCGAAAAAAACTTTTTAATTAAATATGGTTAAGCAAGTGTAGGCAAGTCCTCTTGATAATTGACAGATTTAATATTATAATTGCTAAGTTTAACTCATTCTATGACTATTTGATTTAATAATTTTCCTTTTTTAAGTAATTAAGATAATCTTTCTCTGCCTAACTACTATATATTGCTACTTATTAAATTTATTTAGGGTCTGGAAGAACTAAATCAGAAGAACCCTTCTTAGATAATTTTAATTGAGGCGCATGCCTTTCCATAATTTCTTGGAAAATGGCTGCTTCTTTAATTTTCTCTCTCATAAATTCTGCATGCCAACTTTCTTTTACCCAGGGCTTGTAAATATCAGCCTGACAACTACCTGGTTCAATCTTAAAGTAACAAGGTGAGGCGACTCTGGCGACTTCTGGTGCCTCGTAAATTCTAAACATCCCCCCCTCGGCATCTGTAATGAACATATAAATATCAATAGGTATATTAACTGCTTTCCGCATCCCTGCCAAAATTGGGAGTGAAACATCTGATGTAGGATTCAGTGAATTAGCACCCATCTTCTCAATAACCTTGGCTCCAGCAGCACTACAATATCCACCAAATGCAGACCATTTAAAAACTATATCCTTGAGTATGAAACCCACTTCACGCATGTGAGTCACAATAGAAAGTATCCCTTCATCCAGAACTAGAAAACCCTTGAATCCGGCCTCAATATTCCTCATCATATCTGCAAGCCAATAAGAAATATTATCCGAGCCTCTTAGCCTAAATCCCACCATAGCACCTTCAGAAAAACCTGGTGCTCTTGCCCCCACATCCCAAGATTTACGCGGGCCCATAGTAGCTATAACTTCTATCTTTTCATCTCTTCCCATTTGAGCAATATCTTTTAATTCACCAAAATCACTTAAAGTTGACCCTTGTACAGTTACTATAGCTCTATGAATAATCACGTTCCTTTTCCTTGCCTCATCAATCATAGCCTTCATGGTTGATGGATGTTCAACTCCGGAAATTTCTATTCTCCATTGTGCGCCATCTGGAAAAGTCTTTGTTGAAGAGGGAAGGCCCCCTAAATCTCTTCCAGGAATCCCCATCGCCTCCATAAATTCTCTAATTTCCTTCAGTGTTTTAGCCATTTTATTTGCTCCTTATTGTTAAAAAACAATACAGATTCACTTCTTCTTTCAATTTGTTTTTGATTAATCATCTACTAAACTCCAAGTAGATATCTTTAAAAAAGAAAATTTAAGAGCATCATCCCTTCCCTTAAAACTAGTATTTTCATAATCTCGTTTCTTACTACTAAAACAATTATTCAAACTCTTTCAGCATCTCACAAAACTCTTCTTCTTTGCCCTTTTTAATATGATAGGAATGGTCATCAGTAGGAAAGGCACCGGACTTTACATCCTTAATATATTCTTTAAAAGCATTGGTTTCTATCTCAGCAACATTAGCATATTTCTTAACAAACTTGGGAGTAAAAGCTTGGAATAGACCCAACATATCTCCACAGATTAATAATTGTCCATCACAGGGGCCTCCTGCTCCAATAGAGTAGACGGGTATAGTCAGTTTTTTAGTAATAAATACGGTTAATTCTGGAGGGACCGCTTCTAACAGAAGGGCATAAGCTCCTGCTTCTTGAATGGCTAAGGCATCTTCAATTAATACTCGGGCACTGGCGGCATCTCTACCCTGAGCTTTAAACCCGCCTAATTGACCTGAACTCTGAGGAGTTAGACCAATATGACCCATAACCAATATTCCGGCATCAGCTATCGCCTTTATCCTACTATAGACTCTCCTCCCTCCTTCTAATTTTACTGCATCCATATCAGCCTTTTTGAGAAAATGTCCTGCATTTCTTACTGCTTCTTGATCTGAAATTTGATAAGACATAAAAGGCATATCTCCAATACAAAAAGTGTTCGGTGCTCCTCGTCGTACTGCCTGACAATGAGATATACAGTCTTCCATAGTAACTGGGACTGTCCCTTGATAACCTAATACTACCATCCCCAAAGAATCACCAACTAAGATCATATCCATACCGGCTTGCTCAACAAAGGAAGCAGTAGGAAAATCATAAGCGGTTACCCAGGCTACTTGTTCTCCTTTCTTTTTCATTTCTATGAAATCTAAACAGGTTTTCTTTTTAGCCATTCTTTAATCCTTCTTTTCTATTTTTTTATTATATTATAAAAAGCTGATTAGAAATTTCCTTCGATATAGCTATTAGTTTACTCTTAACTTTTTTCATCTCATCTAAAGTAAAACGTGATGCGGGGCCGGTAATGCTAATAGCGGCTATTGCTTGATTCGCATTAATTACAGGAACACCTAAGCAATTAATGCCAATTTTATATTCTTCTCTATCAACTGCATAACCTTGTATCCTAACCTTCTTTAAATGCTTTTTTAGTTTCTCTAACGAAGATATAGAATTTGAAGTAAGTGAAGGTAGTGGTTCGTCATTTTTATATAAACTTTCAAATTCCCAATCAGAAATAAAAGCTAATAAGGCCTTCCCTAAAGCAGCACAATGGGCTGGAGTTCTAGTTCCTGCCATAATCTCTGTCCTTAAAATTTCTGGACTTCCAATAGTATCAAGATATATAACTTCTTTGCCCTCCAAAATTGCCAAATTAGCCGTCTCTTTAGTACTTTGCGATAGCTGTCTAAGATAGGGTTTTGATATTTCAATCAAACGTTTTGTGCTTTGCACTGCACAACCAAGCTCAAATAACTTAATTCCTAATCTATACTTTGTTGTTTGTTGGTTCTGAATAACATAACCTCGAGATTTTAGAGTAGTTATTATTCTATGCACTGTACTTATCCCCATATGTAGCCTTCCACTTATTTCAGTTATTCCTGCTTCTTGCTCATTAACCGAAAGGAATTCTAATAAATCCATGGCCTTCTCAATAGATTTTATTCTCTCTCTTTTGCCTGTTTTTATTTCCATATTGAGGAAATTCCTTTCCATTTTATCTATATTTATAATACCATATAAATTTTAAAATTTCTTCTTTTTTTAGCAAATATTTTTATTATATGGTCACGCAGATATTGACTACTGACGGCATAGAGCTTAAAATAAAAGACAAGAGGTCAAAAAATGAAAGAACAAAGAAAGTTCAAAAGATATATTAGACCTACCACTTTTGCCCAAAGAAGACTAATGATAGAGATTTACCTAAAGAGTCATAACATTAGCCAGTCCTGTAAAAGAGCAGGATTATCTATAAACACCTTTCGTAGGTGGTATCCTCGCTATTTAGAACAAGGCGTAGAAGGTATAAAAAGACCCAAAAGACGTATACGAAAGAATCTGGGGAGAGTCACAGAAAAATATGCTTGTAGGGTAATTGAACTAAAGAAGAAAAATTCTAATTGGGGACGTAGGAGTATAGCTTCGGTCATTGTAAAAGAAAACAATGATAAAAAAGTAATTAGCCCAGGAGGAGTCCAGAAAGTTTTAGAGAGAGCCGGTTTGTGGAATAAAACGAATTAGCAAAATATCTTCCTATTCTCTTTATAGTACCATTAAAAATATCTATTATCTCTCAATTATTTATTTCTTTTATTATTCATTATTATATATTTCAAATAAGTCTTTGTAGTTGTCTATGTCAATTCTTGGGGGTAGTTTTTTTGGTAAAAAAATTATCTGGTTTTTGCAGTTTCAATGTTTTGCTTTTGTCAAATGTTGAGATCTGGCTGTTATTTAAAAATCAAAAGTGGACTATTAGAAAACAGTTAAAAGATGTAATTTAGAATTAAATCTTAAAGAGAAAAGAGGTTCTAAATTATGTCCAAACAATTACATAAAAATTTTACAGATGAGCAAGTTAAATCACTTTTAAAAAGTTATTTAGTTACGAAAATTATGATTAATTATATTTTACAAATCTTTAAAATCAAAAGAAGTAGATTTTAGATACGGGCTACATACCGCGGAAGATCTAGATAATCTACTCAAAAAATGCTCAAATAACGCATATAACGCACGATTTTTAGGCCCCGCGTATAGGCGCCCCCTACCTTAAAATTCGATTTTTATCAAAAAACTTGACACTTTTTGTTAGTCTATCTCAAGGCTTTATATCAATTTTCGCTTTGTTCGATTTTGAGGATGTAACTTATTCCTCTCCTCTCTCTGATCATCAGTTATTAAATGGGTATAAATCTGAGTAGAGGCTAAACTTTCATGGCCTAAGAAATGTTGGATTTTACGAATATCTATACCCCCATTTAAATAATGAGTGGCTATCGAATGCCGGAGCATATGGGGGGGGGTAACTTCTTTAGCTATACCGACCTTGATACCGTAATACTCCACTACCGGTCCGCCAACACCAGGCATATCTCCTGGATTTGCTATGATTCCATCAGAAAAACGTTGCATTGCCGAAGTAATCTGGATCATTAGAGTACAAAAATCTATGGCATCCTGCAGGGTCATTGTCCCCCACTGAATAGCATATTGTAAATTCCCCAGTTGTTTTCTTACTTCTGTTTGCCCAATCTCCCGTACTGTATCATTAACAAACTTTAGATTACTAATCCTTCCGTCAAATCCTAAAACAATTCGAGAAACTACATCAACTTGACCGATCCAGCTTGCTCCATATTCTTTACCTTTTTCTTTACTATCTCGTTTTTTCTGAACCTCACCAGGAATACGGCAAGTATAAACTTCATAGGAACCATCTTTATTAAAACCAGCCACCAAAAGGGTTATTACGTCTATTCCACCTATACCATTTTTCAAATTACCCTGTAGATCTTTATATCGAAATTTAATCATATAATTTTCTTGTTTAACTTCTAAAACTTCGAAACCTTGACGCTTGAAGTCATAATTAATCTTTTTTACTGCATCATCTAACCTCTTTTGCCATTCATATTTTATATCAAAAAGGCTATGCAATCTCTCCGCAGCATCTCTTACGTTCAATTTTTCTACTTCAGTATCCCTTTTAAACTGCTCGATAAATTTACTGATACTTTTCATTACTCCATCTTCCGGTAAAAAAGCCAGTCCGGTTACAATTATCCCAATCCTTTTGTTCAATTGAAAAAGTTTGGAAGCATTATCGCTTCCGATTCGAGCCATCCCTTTTCGGTTGCGATAGGATTGCCGGCTATCAGCGGCCAAAACAATTCCCTCTGGAGTGGTAGTGTTTATCCCTAATGACATATTATCATCTCCATTTTAAAAATATTTTTACTTTTCCTTTTTTTTCCTCGATAATTTTAATAATCTTTAATAATATTTCTATTCGTGGCTGAGCATTCATATCTATAAATACTTCTAACGCCTCCTGATAATATTTTAGTGCTTCTTCAGATTTGCCTAAAGTAATATAAATCAGACCTATGTTCCCCAGATTAGTTGCTACACCTTCTTTATATCCTATCTTTTTATTTATCTTTAGGGCTTTTTGATAATAATTTAGAGCTTGATCAGTTTCCCTTAATTTACTGTGAGCCAGACCAATATTATTAAAAACATTAGCTATTCCTTCCTGGTATTTATTCTTTTTATTAATCTCTAATGCTTCCTGAAAAAGTTTTAATGCTTCTTCGGGTTTTCCTGAATCAGTATATATTATTCCAATATTGGTCAGAGCAACTGACTTAGCTGGTAATTTCTCAATTCTGTTTTCTGCCCTTTTAGAAATATTTAATGATTCTTTAAAATGTTTTTCTGCATCTTTTAATTTAGATAAAAAGTAATAACAGTTGCCAATAAGGATATTAAGGGTAATTTTATCTTCCTCGGGGCTATCAGAATTATTCAAGCATTCTCTATATGCTTCAATAGCTTCCCTAAATTTATATTCTTTCTCATACTTTTGGCCTGTATGGAAAGAATCTGCTAATAAAGGATTTTTTTTCAGACTATCGATTAAAGCTCTCGGTAGATTTCTATCGAATAATTCCTGTCTTTCGTATAAACGATTATAAAGTTCTTCCCTTTTAGATTTTTCTTCTTTAGCTTTTTTATCTTTTATTATTAAATAAGCATCAAAGATAAATATTAATGCACAAATAATCCATAGACCGATTTTCATTTCCATGGCAATGTTTTTTAGTGTAAATATATAGGTTGCAAAAATTAATGGAACTGCTATAGAAATAAAATTTAATAATGCATCATATTTTTATCCCCAAAGTAATTTAAAATCAAATCTGATTCCCAATTTTGGTTATTATATTTTATATTCGATAAAACTCTGAAAAATCCTCTTTTTTTGAAAATATATGATACAGAGGACGGTTCTCTGTATCAAAAATAAGACACAGGGAACCGTCCTCTGTATCTCCCCTGTATCAATTTTTTGGATATGCTATTAATATTATGGTAAAATTATGATTAAATGGTTTCGGAGAAGTAAAGTAAAAAAGGAAGGGACAAAAATAAATTTGAAAAGACAGACTAAGGGATATCTAATGGTAGCTGCAGCCGGAATTTTATGGGGAACGATCGGTATACAAGTTAAAACTCTTCTAAATTATCAATTATCTGTCCAAACCATTGCATTATGGAAGATGATATTCGCAGTTTTAATATTGTTCCCTTTTGTCTTCTTCACTAATAGAAAAGTGCTAAAAGTTGACCTGAGGGGCCTTATTCATATTTCTTTAATAGGACTTTTCAGTCGATCTTTCTTTAATATATTATATTTTAGCGCAATTCAAAAAACTACCATTGCCACTGCAGTCACTTTATTATATACCGCACCGATATTTATTGCTATTATGGCCAGAATTTTTTATAAGGAATTATTTACTCCTTTTAAAACTGTAGCCTTACTCCTTTGCATGGGAGGCATTTTCTTTGCTGCAACTGGAGGTTCAATGGAAACACTTAAATTAAATCTCCCTGGAGTTTTGATGGGTTTGGGGGCAGGTTTTACCTTTGCTTTACTGACTATTATCACTAAAGCCATAATCAATGATTACCATCAGTTTACCATTATTGTATATTCAATTGGATTCGGGTTGCTTTTTTATCTTCCTTTCTCTCGACCTTTAGATATTTTTCAAATGAATTTGCCTTTAAAGTTATGGCTACTATTATGTTCTATCAGCTTAATTTCCATCGTCGTAGCTTATGGATTGTATATCACTGGATTATCTTATGGTATTGAAGCATCGAAGGCAGGGATTGTCAGTACTCTAGAAGTAGTGGTATCAGTTATTCTATCTTATCTTGTATTTGAGGAAGAAATTTTGGGGTGGAAATTGGTAGGAATTCTGACGGTTATATTTTCGGTGATAATTGTCCAAACAGATAAGTTTTTACTTATTAAAAATAAAGATAAATGACTTTGTAATTTCCCCACAGAGTAGAACGATGACGCGAATAGCTTTTGTTGGCTGCGACCTCACAGAACCGAACGTGCCCAATTAAGGCATTCGGCTCTTCATATTATCTTACCTATTAGACTATTCTTACTAATTTCGTTTCCATTAATTAATCTACTCCTGTGTGTCTATGCTTAAATCTTATGGATTACTCCAAAAGACTCCGAGACTCGCTATTGGTGATTCGGCTATAATCTTACCAGGTAGGGTTTACACCTGCTAAATATCACGACCTAAGCCTGGCCGCACGTACAACCGCCCCCTGTCACATTAATTCCAATCCCAGAAGGAAGTTATGTCAAATATTGAGACCCCTTTTACTACCCTTATTGGGTATATGGATCAGTTTTGGGGCACCCTGGTTATTTATCCGGATGGGATTAGCCCGTCAAGTGGAGAAAAAATCATGAAATGGAGAAAATGGGGTATCTATTTAAATACCTTCCCTATGGAATCTTCTCTTTGGGGAAGGGCTATAAAGTGAACATAATTTGACACGAGGCAGTCTATTCTTGGCATATATAGATTATAGGTCTTCGCAGAAGTGATGCGAATGAAAATAGCTGTCCCTATTATGTCCATTTTATTTATACAGCCATATTTTTTACGGCAACTGCTTATTGACTGGAAAATAATATGAACATACAAAATGTTTCTGGAGGTGTTTCGGTGAATCATCTCCTGAAAAATAGCCCTTCGTAGCTCTTCCGCCGTTATCTTCTAAACTAATTGACCGCCAAGATAAGTCTGTAATACTCGAAGTGAAGGTATTTTCTGAATAGGCAAATGAAGCGGATTTTTTGATAATACAATAAAATCAGCCAGCATACCTTGCTTAATCTGTCCTTTATTTTCATACAGGGCATAAGAAGCCCCTTCCGTAAATATTTTTAGTGCTTCCTTTATTCCAATCCTTTCTTTTCTTGCCCAATCAGGTAGTTCTTTTCCTTCTAAATCCTTAGGTGAAACAGCAAAATAAATTCCTAAAAAAGGGTCAGCACTCGCTACCGGGCAATCTGAAGAAC
>SDBU01002221.1_pt1 | contig 26250 bp, 25 predicted proteins | sample 2277071 | NCBI WGS metagenome assembly SDBU01 (sample SAMN10397929, study PRJNA504765) | marine sediment metagenome | isolation source: marine sediment core GS08_GC12, 126 cmbsf | place: Arctic Ocean: Gakkel Ridge, Loki's castle | collected 2008
TGAGAAGGCGGACATCCCCGGAGTAAAAGGGGTATGGTTTCCTTCCGGTTTCTCGGCACCGGCGATACTGGCGATAGCCATTGAGCAGCAATACCCGGGCCATGCCAAGATGGCAGCGGTGGTGGGCTCTGCCTGCCGGGCAGGTACTTACGGTGGAAGAATCGTAATTGTGGTGGATGATGACATCGACATCAGCAACACGGAAGAAGTCATGTGGGCGGTAGCTACCAGGTGCAAAGCCGAGGAAATCGATATGATAAAAGCGTTATGGACCTCGCCTGCCGACCCCAGAATGGACTCGTTCGACCGCAATCGGAACCTCATCGTAAGCTCCAGGCTCATCATTAATGCCTGCCGACCCTGGGAGATGATTAATGACTTCCCACCGGTCAACAAATTTAGTCCTGACTACCGGCAACAGATACTGAAGAAATGGTCTAACGTCATCGTTTAATCGATGAGATACACAATCTTTGTAGAGTGCAGGTCATCTCGATCAGCAGTAAAAGGGGATAACTATAAGGCTGGTGGTCTCTATTCGCCGGGAAGATGCTTGGTATCAGAATAGGGACGGAACTGCTCCCAGCTCCTGATGAATCCTCGTTATTCAACACTGGGCCCGTGCTGCTAGTTGATGTGCGGTATCCTGCTCGATAAAGCAAAGAGGTTGGTAATGATGAATCAGCAGTCCAGAGAAGAGGCAATGCTGTCCCCTTACCGTGCCCTGGATTTAACTGATGAGAAGGGTTTTTTCTGCGGTAAGACCCTCGGTGACCTCGGCGCTGATGTCATCAAGGTCGAACCGCCCGGGGGAGACCCAGCACGCAATATCGGCCCCTTCTATCAGGACGAACCTGACCTCGAGAAAAGCCTCTACTGGTTTGCCTTTAATGCGAATAAGCGAGGTATCACTCTTGATATTACCACCCCCGATGGGCGGAACATTTTCCAGAGGCTGGTAAAAAGTGCTGATTTTGTTCTGGAGTCTTTCCCTCCGGGATACCTGGATGAGGTCGGTCTGGGTTACACCACGCTCAGCGAGATAAATCCTCGCCTGATTATGACCTCGATAACTCCGTTCGGGCAGGACGGTCCCTATAAGGACTACCAAGGTCCGGATATTGTAGCCATAGCGATGGGGGGTCTGATGTATCTCTGTGGCGATGCTGACCGCCCGCCGGTCCGTATCAGTTTTCCCCAGGCTTACGTTAACGCCGGAGCCCAGGCAGCCTTGGGAACAATGGTTGCCCACTATCACCGAGAAATCACCGGCGAGGGACAGCATGTCGACGTCTCAATTCAGGAAAGCGTTTGCCCGACCATCTACAACGCTCGCCTGTTCTGGGAGTTCCTGAAAATAAACCTGAAGCGTACCGGCCCCTATCGGTCCGGGATGGGTTCGCTTACCATACAGAGACTCCACTACCCCTGTAAGGATGGACACGTCAGTTTTCCGCTATTTGGCGGCCAAGCTGGCGCGGCGACCAACAAGAACTTGGTAGCATGGATGGACAGTGAAGGCATGGCACCGGACTTTCTCAAGAGCAAAGATTGGAGTGAATGGGACTTTAACCGGATCACTCAAGAAGAGCTTGACCGCTACGAGAAACCGATAATGGAGTTTTTTGCCAGATACACCAAGCAGGAACTCTTCCAACAAGCGATGAAGAGAAGAATTATGCTGTACCCGGTGAACACGGCCAGAGACATTATGGAAGACCCCCACCTTGAGGCCAGGGGTTTCTGGACAGAAGTAAAACATCCCGAGTTAGGAGAATCCATCACCTACCCCGGAGCCTTTGTCAAGCTATCGGAAACACCCTGCGGCATCTGGTGTCGGGCACCGCTTATCGGTGAGCACAACCAAGAGATCTATAGTGAAGAGTTGGGAATCTCTGAGGATGAGCTTAGTCAGCGCAGACAGGACGGGGTTATCTGAGCGCAGTCACGGTAGTTAGTATGGCGAAACAAGCATTAGAAAATGTGAAGATTGTCGATTTCGGCTGGGTGATGGTGCTCCCTTATACCATCAAGTACCTGGCTGACCATGGCGCACAGGTGATTCGCATCGAATCAAGCCGGCGAGCCGATGTGTTGAGAACACATGGCCCCTATAAGGACAATAGACCAGGTGCAGACCGCACCGCCCATTTTGCCATGGTGAATGACAACAAGTACGGCATAACCCTCAACTTAAGGCACCCCAGAGCACTCGAGGTCGCCAAGAGGCTCGTAGCCTGGGCCGACGTAGTCGCCGAAGGCTTTACTCCGGGAACAATGGACCGGCTGGGCCTGGGTTATGAGCAGCTCAGGGCAATCAAGCCGGATATTATCATGCTCAGCACCTGTAACCTGGGGCAGACGGGACCCTACGCCTCACATCCGGGGTTTGGTGTAATGCTGACCGCCTATGCCGGTTTCTCTCATCTTACCGGCTGGCCTGATAGGGAGCCGTGTGTGCCATATGGTGCCTATACTGACATCATCACGCCACCCCTGGGCGCAGTAGCTCTGATGGCCGCACTTGATTACCGGCGCCGTACCGGCAAAGGGCAGCATATTGACCTGTCACAGTATGAAGTCGGCATCCAGTATTTAGCGCCGGCGATACTCAACTATAGCGCAAGCGGAAAAATACTTAACAGAATGGGGAATCAGTGCCCCGATGCGGCTCCACACGGCGCTTACCCCTGCCGTGACCAGGATAGCTGGTGTGTCATTGCCGTATTCAGTGATGAAGACTGGCAAAGCCTGTGCCAGGCCATGGGAAATCCGCCATGGGCTAAGGATACCAAGTTCGCCACTTTATCGGGCAGGCAGGAAAACGAGGCAGAGCTTGACGGTTTGATTGGAGAGTGGACCCGGAACTTCGCTGCCGAGCAGGTGATGTCCCTATTGCAGTCAAGAGGGGTTGCCGCTGGAGTGGTGCAGACGTGCGAGGACTTATATCATGACCCCCAGCTTAAATACCGCCGGCACTTTCAATTAGTGAAACATCCTGAGATTGGGGAACATTACTATGAGACCCCCAGCTTCAAGCTTTCGCGGACGCCGGCTGAAATAAGCATGCCCGCGCCATGCCTCGGTCAACACAATGAGTATGTCTATACTCAAATTCTGGGCATGACTGACGAAGAGTTCCTGGAGTTGCTAAACGAAGGTGTCCTTGATTGACCGGCGGTGATAGTAGCTGCCCGTGCTATTGCCAATTCGGAGATTCTTGGTGGTGGAGAGAAACCCTTACCTCTTGTCTTGTCCGGTTATCTCCTCGGGCTCACTCGTAATTATAGCCAGCCGCGGCCACTAGCACTGCGCCAAAGGCGGCTACAATCTGCGGTTCCTCTGGCACCAAGAGGCGTATTCCCAGGTTTTCCACCAGTTATGGGACGCAGCCCCTATTTTGTGAAACAATCAAGCTAACAAAACAAAAAGCACCTTAACAACTAAATACTGATTAGGGCAAACTCGCAATATCCAGGGTGGAATGTAGTTATCTCCTACTCAAACCGTATGAAAGTATTGATTTTCTCAACGAAGTAGTGGGCACCTTCAGAGATTGATTGCCGTTACCCTTCGTAGTATGATTTGGGGTGAAAAGATGGTACTGATTGCCGAGTGTCATAAGAATTAACGATGAAAAACACACTGATTGCACTTTTTATCAGAGCTAAGGATATCTGGCAAAAGGAGGGGTTAATATCTCTACTTAGGAAGGGGTTTATCTGGCTGGCAGGATGTATCTTCGAAAATGTGAACCTCTATCTTTACGAGTACCCGATACAGGAGGGAAATATGTTCGACTTTATGCCAAGAAGCCAGCATTTCTCCTGTCACATAGTCTTTTCGAATCAGGAAGCTGATGAGTTAGCTGCCAATGGTTGTGCTCTTCAGAAATATGTTATCAATGCTAGGGAACGTCTGGCCAAAGGGGCAATCGCCTTTTGCATTTTGGCTGGACAAGAGCTGGCCAGTATGCATTGGGTGGCTTTAACTCAGGAAGCTATGAATACCTTTGACCCTTACCCCTACCAAGTTGACTTCTTGAATGCAGAAGTCTGCATGGGGGGTGTCTTAACAATACCAAAATACAGAGGGAAGGGCCTAATAGCATATGGAGCGTGTGAAATTTCCAATTTCTCAGGGAAAGGGGTATAACCACAATGCGGCATTCAGCAAACACGAATAACACCGTAGCTCGGAGCGTGTATGCTAAATTCGATTCTAAGATATACGCCAAAGCCCGCTACTTAAAAGTCTTATGGTGGAAATTCTGGAGAGAAACGCTGCTTATTCCGACAAGCTATCATGATTAATCTAACTATCTAGTTTTTAGGTTATCAACAGGACAGTAGAAAGCCTTCAATCAAATGGTCTAATGGTAAGGCTAATTGCGCGTAGGAATTAATACGAATCGAAAGGTGATTAGTTGAAGCCCTAGCTTCCTTGGTGGAGCCGGGGGGATTCGAACCCCCCTACCTTTTGACTGCCAGTCTCACGAATAGTGTCCTAACCCATGGTTTTACGTTCAAAACCGTAAAAAGTGATTTATTAAGGAACCATTTTGATTTTATTCCGTAAACCTTTATGCTGACAACTGAGTTGGTCAAACTACTTAGCATTTCCGGTGTTATCTCTAACTCTAACTTGAAAGGTGGAGCAATTATTGGGGACAGGTCAGAGTGTCACACTTGTCGCCATAGGGTATGCTATAATCCGTAGTATCCCTTCAGCAACGGACGTGGAAAAGATGCTTGTTAAAGACCATTTCGAAGATATCAGCAAAGAGGTTAGATTTGTATTCGCCAAAGCCGAAGTTGGTAGGGCAATACAGTCAGCTAATAACACTAGGTATTACAAATGTTAGGAATCCTATTTGCTATTACTGCCAGCGTCTGTTGGGGTACAGCAGCAATTTTTGCTAGATTAGGCCTGCAAGAAATCAAACCATCTACGGGCACCGTTGTTTCTTTATTATCCAGCGTTGTGTTGGTCAGCTCAGCGGCCTTGATCATTAACTTCGATGACATAGTATCCCTCTCGCTAATGGCGCTCCTTTGGTTTGGATTGATTGGATTGATAAATTTTGTGATAGGCAGGCGGTGCAGCTACTCAGCTATAAGGCGTATTGGAGCAACTAGGGCCTCCTCTATCCTTGCCTCTGCCCCCCTTATCGCAATGATCATTGCCATTACCTTCATCGGAGAGAGTGTTAACGCTCCCATCGTCATCGGCACTATCTCTATTGTAGGGGGGCTCTACCTTGTGATAACAAGCGAATGAATACGAGAAAAGACATCTCAATTGGAAGAGCTTTCGCTATCGCTGCCGCCATGGCCTACGGTGTCTCCCAGGTACTCACTAGACTTGGCGTTACCGACTTTGCCCCACCTCTAGTTGGTGCTGCTATATCTTTATTTTCAGGAACTTTGGTACTGGCAACTATTGGAGGAAGAAATACCGAGGGGAACTTGAGACAAAAGAAGAGGGCGGTGTTGTTCCTGATGGTTGCAGGAGTAGGTTCAGGGCTTGGTGTAGTGACTAGCTTTCTTGCTCTGAGTATGGCGCAAGTTGTTATAGTGAGTCCGCTACTAAGCACTTCTCCTATTTTTACCCTGGCATTGTCCCACTTCTTTCTCCGTAAACTAGAAGGTATTACTCGTCGTCTGGTTTTAGGTACTATCATAGTGGTTGTCGGCGTCACCCTTGTCGCTATCGGCAGAGTGATCTAACTTCGTAATATTGAACAATTTTTGAGAAATTACTGTTTGTATAGAATTCTCCAAAGCGCTACGCATATTGCCGTACTGAGCACGGCAATGAAAGCAAGAAGTATGTTTGCTAAAGCTATCGATGCAAAAAACATTTTGGATGTCCTCCTTATAACTCTCGAAGTTCTATATATTACAACGATTTTCCAAAGAAATTGTTACAATGGAAACCGCATTTTTATTACGGGTGCAACAATGTTACGGACGACAAAAAGGAACCTTTTTATCTCCGAGGTAACAGAACGCTAGATTGTTTGATGTTCAGACTATTTTGGCAGAGGCAGTCCGAAGAGGTAATTTCAGCGTTCCCTACTTCTTGTTTTAGTTCTAACAAATTCGCTGATTCTCTGGCAAACATACTCAACGTCTTCGTTTTCCAATCCCGGGTACATTGGCAAAGAAAGCAACCTCTGGCAAATTTCCTCTGTTCGGGGCAGAAGCAAGTCCGTTGAGAATACTGGTTGTTTGTGAACAGGTACCGGGTAGTGGATCCCTGTTTCGATTTGGCTTTAGAAAATAAACCCAGACCAACCATAGGTAATCGTATTATATACCCAGACGGTACGGTGAACTCCTTTGTTCAACGTTATCTAAAGGAACAAGTAGTCAAGCTATTTGAGTCGAAATCCGGAAAGACTATTAAGAAAGGACGATAACAATTAACAAACCGCTAGTGTGCGGTTTTACCGAGGGTTTTACTGGGGAAGGGGGGACTCGAACCCCCACGCCTTTCGGCACGCGGTCCTAAGCCGCGCCCGTCTGCCAATTCCGGCACTCCCCCCAAACATGGGCTGCGGTGAAATGTTAAGCAAAGGGGGCAGAAAGGGCTATCTCCTCATACTATAGCATTTCCCCAGACCTGCCTCAAGACACTGTGATACTAGGGTTCCAGCTTGTCGGTAAGTCTATCCAGCCGCTCACTAATCTCGCGGATTGCTTTTTGGGTCTCCTGCAATTCCGCAGACAAATCCAAGGTACTATCCGGCGGAGGTGGTGCACTCTTAAATGGCGAAAGCCTTTCCCGGTTAAAGTTTAGCGATAGAACATCCCACCGGGTGTAATGACCCAGGACATTATGCTGCTGTTTGCCGGGAAAGGCATCATCCAGGGATATTTTCGCGGTTAGGACCCCTTCGCCCTCAGGTACCGGGCCGGCCAGATAGTCCCCATTGGGAGCGATGATAGAGGAGCCGCCGCCACTGTTTTCAACGATATTGTCCTTCTCTTCCTGCGTGTTACAGCAGAAGTCTATGTTCTGCTTATCGGTGACGGCGCAAGAATTAATCACGAAAATCTTGCCCTCATGGGCAAACTGTCGCACCCGAAAATCTACCGAATTCCGCTGCGACTGCGTATAGATATGGTCGGGGAATGATGACCATGACGCAACATGAATCTGCGTGCCCATCGCCAGCAGGGCATATTTGAACAGGCTATGCGCGTGTTCACCACAGTTCATCGCGGAAAGTTTTCCGTAGGGCGTGTCATAAACGTTCAAGTAGCTGCCATCCCCGTAGGTGAAAATAAATTTTTCAAGAAACGTGCTCACCAGTTTGCGGTGGACTCCCATTATTTCTCCGGCATCTGAGATAAAGAGTTGCGAGAGATAAAGCGTTCCGGGGAAGAGGTTATCAGCTTCTGCCATGCCGATTACTACGTAGGCATGCGCTTTTCTGGCGGCGGTGCAAAGACGGTCGGTGGCCGGACTGGGGACTTTAACCGCGTTTTTGACGTATTCCTGAAACATCTTGCCGTGTAAAGGTAGAGGATTAGTTTTTTTGGCAATATACCAGACATTGGGTTCCCCCGGGATGAAGGTTTCTGGAAAACCGATGATTACGGCGCCCTTATCCGCGGCTTCTTCAATGAAACGGACTGCTTTATCTATTGTTTTGTCGCGGTCAAAATTAACTGATGCCGCCTGAACTGCGGCTATGGTAAACCTTGGGTAGGTGTCTCCCATGATTCTCCTCCTCTCTTTGTCATTCAGATTTCAGAACGGGTGGGGTGCTACCGTGCTTTAAGTAGCATTGGCTAGTCCTTATTGTACTTCAAGTGTGCCTGATTAACAATCTGGACTATTATATTATTAGAAGTGGGCCGTCTGGTCCGTTTTTGGCTAGAGGGTGCAAAGGATATTTCCCAACCAATATTCTACGATGGTTTGGACGATGTATTACGGTGAGTTCGATAGTTCCGCCCCCAGCGTGAAAAGGAAGGACCGGAAACTAAGAACCCCCCCTTTAATTCAAACTGGGTTGAAAAACTGAATTATCTATCATAGAATAAGGTGGTGTATACTAGGAGGGGGAGTGGAAATGGAAAGCGATACAGCAATATTTGAGCAAGCGGTAGCTAAGGCCGAAGAGCTGGGCAAATTGGCCCAAGAGACTGCCTTGAAGTCGAGAAAAGTAGCCCAGGAAGCAGTAAGCCGGGCGGAGGAAGTAAGCAAGGCAACTCTGGTAGCGGCAGAAGCAGCGATAAAGCGGGCGGAGGAGGCAAGCAAGGAGACCGAGGAGATTGCCGCAGCGTCAAGAAGAGACTTTGAGAAGGCCATAAATAAAGCGGTGGAGATCAGCAGGGCAGCCAAGGAGGCCGCTGAAGTATCGGCAAAAGCCTTCGCGGAAGCCATAGCCACCGCTGAAGAAACAATCGAATCAACCAAAGAGGCTACCTGGGCCTTGACCAAATCCTTCGTGGCAGCAGTAAAGGGAGTCGAGGCAACAGTCCAATCGGCCAAAGAGGCTGCCGAGAAGGCGACAACACTTTCTCAGGAAGCCCTGAGCAGGGCTGAGGAGACGGGCAAATCAGCCAAGGAGACGGCTGAGGAGGCGACAACAGTTTCTCAAGTAGCAGCGCGTAGGGCGTTAGAAATCGGAAAGGAGGCCAGGGAAGCCGCTGAGGCGGCGAAGAGGGCATCACAGGAAGCGGTACGTCAGGCTGAGAAAGTAAGCAGAACAGCCGAGAAGGCTTTTGAGGAAGCGGAGAGGGTCTTCGAGAAGGCGACCGCTAAAGCTGAGGAAACCGGCAAATGGGCTAGGACCACTGCCGAGGCAGCACAAAGAGCCTATGAGGAAGCTACATTCAAGGGTGAGGAAACCGGCAAATGGGCTAAGGAGACTGCTGAGCAGTCGAAGAGAGCCGCTGAGGAATCGATAAGAGTGGCCAAGGAAGCGGCTGAGGAAGCAACCAGAGCCTCACAGGAGGCTATCAGCCGGGCTGAGGAAATTGATAAATACGCCAAGGAGGCTATCGAGGCAACTAAGAGGGCCTTTGAAGAAGCAATAAACAGGTCCGAGGAAATAAGCGGAGAGGCGAGGGAGACGGCTGAGGCATCAGTAAGGGTGTTCGAGGAAGCGATAAGCAGGGTCGAGAACGAAAGCAAGTCTGCCAGGGAGGCCGCTGAGGAAGCAATCAGAGCGGCCAGGGAAGCGGCTGAGGAAGCAATCAGAGCCTCACAGGAGGCCATCAGCCGGACTGAGGAGGAGAGCAAATTAGCCAGAAAAGCGGGAGAGGAAGCAGTAAGAGCCTCACAGGAGGCTATCAGCCGGGCTGAGCAAGAGAGCAAATCCGCCAGGGAAGCCGCCGAGGCAGCGGTGATAGCGGCCAAGGAGGCTGCCGAGGAAGCAACCAGGGTATCACAGGAGGCTATCAGCCAGACTAAAGAGGAGAGCAAATCCGCCAGGGAAGCTGCTGAGGCATCGGTAAGAGCGGCCAAGGAAGCTGCCGAAGAAGCAACCAGAGCCTCGCAGGAGGCTATCAGCCGGGCGGAGGAAGAGGGCAAATCGGCCAGGGAAGCGGCTGAGGAAGCGATAAGAATGGCCAGGGAGGCGGCTGAGGCGGCAAAGAGAGCGGCCAAGGAGGCGGCTGAGGCGTCGATAAGGGTATTTGCGGAAGCCCTAAGCGGAGCGGGGGAAGTAAGCAAACCCCCCAAGGAAACTGCTGATACCAGGAGAGTAACCTCTAAGCGAGCCGCAGCTGAGGCCGAAGTCTCGGGTGAAGAGGAGGAAGAGACGGCGGCGGCACCGCTGAGAATAATCGAGGAAGCAATAAGCCGGGCTGAAGCGAAGAAGGCAAAAGAGGGGGGCAAGGAAGGTCGGAAGAAAGTTGAGAGCCGTTTAGAACTCCTGGCAAGAATGTATGCCGCCAACAAGGAAAGGCGGGCTGAGGAGGGGGAAGAGGAGAGCGATAAGGAAAGCTGAAATAAACGGGATAGGAAAGCTGCGTTATTCTGGGCCGGTACCGGCAAAAAAGATATTTATGGTGCAGTACTGAAAGATGGGTATAACCTCTTGACTTTTTCGGGGGGACGCAATATACTGGGCGCACTGTAGTGATTCCAAACCTCGGTCTTTATTGTTCATCTGGAATGCTAACAGTGGTAGGAAAAAGGAGACGGGAAGCTACGGTACCTGGCAAAATTAATATTCCTGAATAAAGGGGGTTTTTAATGACTAATCCGAAGGAACCGATCAAAAAAGTTGAGCCACAAGAAGAAAGACCTGCCGCTGAGGCGCAAGAGCCAGTTGTGGAGGCCCCTGCTGAAGGTCGGGAAGCACCGGCTATGGGTCCTCTGGCTGAGGTACTGGGACGGGCAGAGCAGGCCTATGCTGCCTATATGGACGCTCAAAAGGAAGTAGCAAGAGCGTATAAGAGTAATGAAATTCAGGTGGAGAAAGCCTACAAGGCAGCCGAGGAGCAAGCCAATAAAGCCTGTAATGAGGCCGTAGAGAGAGCCTTAAGAGCACGGGAAAAGGCCGAACAGGAAACCGACGAAGCCTACAAGCAAGCTAAAGAGCAAGCTAAGCGTACCTACGAGGCGGACGTAAGGAAAGTCCTGAAAGTCCGTCAGGATACTATTACGCAGGCCTGGAACGTCCGTACTGAGACGGTAGGACAAGCTTGGAAAATCTTCGCCAGGGAATAGTGCCGGATAAGAGCAACCAAAGGGCCCGAGGTCACTGGTACGTTACCCCTTAGTAGAGCTAAGCTGGTTAATTACAGCAAAGAGGGTATATCCTTAAAAGTGTCTTCGATGCCCTTTTGCTCTTCCTCTATCCCCTTCCATCTCTTCTTTATGGTAGAGATATAGCTAATTGTCTTAGTAAAATACTCCATAACTTTGCTGACATTGCTAAGCTCAGACAGTATTATCGTCACGTCCACCGAATGTTTTTCCCTGGGATAATCACCACTCCTTATTATTGCCTCTTGGGCGATGTTTCTTACCGAGCTTCCAAGTTCCTTAATCATATTCATGTTCATTTCCTCGGGCGGCGCCGAGAGAAGGTATAGCGCTCGCCTGGCATCCTTAGGGTCGCACTTCAGGGACAGCTCACTTATGGCCTCGTTCATCGCCTGAACTCCCTTTTCCGTCTCACCGGCCTTATCCCTAAAATGCCGTTTCCCTTCAGAGAGAAACTTGAGCAGTGGTATCCGCGCTCGACCGTAGCCGATTACCGTCCATCCTACCACCGTCTGTATTATGTCTCCGGCATCCACTATCTTTGACCCGATGTATTTAGCTTTTTTCTCTTCGCCGGCGCTGAGTAAGTTGTAGAACGGCTCCGCTACCTGGGCATTAATCTTGCTCAGGTTATGTCTAATTGAGGAGTCTTTTCTAAGATATCGCTGGTTGTCAATCAGGAATATGGCATCAGCCGCCAAATAGGCGGATTTGAGGCAGGTGGCGGCATTATAAATAGTTCTCTGTTCGGTCAACTCCTCATGCTCGAAAGGGAGAACGATGAGGTTGTATAATGGTTTGTCACTATAGCGGTCCTTCAACTGCTGCGAAAGTACGGGTATTGCGCCGGACCCGGTACCACCGGCAGCACCGGCAATTAGCAAGAAGGCATCCGTCTCGGCGAACCGTGACGTTCCTCTTACCGCTTCTATGATCTTGTCGCCATCCTCTCTGGCTACCTCGGCCCCAAGTTCATTTATTTTACCCACGCCGTGACCGCTAGTCTTTTGCGTTCCGACGAGGATTCTATGCTGGTAATCGGACTTTATGAAGGATAGTCCGCTTAAATCGGCAATATCAGTATTGACGGCGAAGGTGTCGGTGACGATATCGAGTCCACGCTGAACGTGCGCCTTTTTGTTCAGGCGGGCGAATTGGTCAGCAATCCGGCCGCCGCACTGCCCACAACCGATAACTAGTAATTTCACTCCCCACCCTTAAACATAAGCTACTACATTGTAGCATATTTTCTTAATTTAGGCATACCTAACAGGGTGGTGTCAATACCGCTTGGTACAAGATTGTCTCCCAAAGACAGGTGGATATTTCCCCTAGTACGAAATTCCTCCCTTGAATCAGGACTCTGCGGGGTGCCCAGTCTATGACCAATTTGACGGTTAATTGCGCAATCCCGTAAGCTATGACATACCAAAGGTGGCACGGGTAAGTGTGAAAGAGATATGGGCAAGATGTGGTTGCAGATTGAAAGGAGCAGTAAACTGGAGGAATTCGGGAGGATAGTATGGGCGATAAAGGTTTAAGGGGGTTTTTAGCCGAGCTTCAGAGAGAGGGCGAACTGACACAGGTTGATGGGGCAGACTGGGATGTTGAACTGGGAACAATTACTGAGTTAATGGCGGAGAAGAAAGGCCCCGCGCTCCTGTTTGATAAGATTAAGGGTTATCCTCAAGGTTACCGGGTCACCACCAATTTATTGCTTACCAGGAAGCGGTTTGCCATGGCGGTTGACATGCCGCCAGATACACCTAAACTCGAGCTGCTCAGGAAATTCAAAAGCGGCGGGTCGAAGCTAATTAAGCCGGTCGAGGTAAAGACAGGACCGGTGATGGAGAAGGTTCGTCTTGGCAATGACATCAACCTGTTTGATTTCCCGGCTCCCAAGTATCATGAGAAAGATGGTGGCAGATACCTGGGGACGGCTAACGTGGTGATAATGAAGGACCCGGATGAGGGGTGGATAAATGCCGGGGTAGAGAGAATGATGCTGCAGGATGAGAGAACATTGGGGTTGTACCTTGCTCCGGGCAAGAATAACCGGGTAATCAGGGACAAGTATTACGCTAAAGGGGAGGGTTGCCCGGTAGTGGTTGCTTTCAGTCCTGAGCCTGTACTACATATGTGTGGGGCGCTATCAATCCCCTGGGGTATCTCCGAATTGGACTGGGCCGGGATGATTAAGGGTGAGCCTATCGAGGTTATTAGAGGGGAAATCACCGGTCTTCCTTTCCCGGCTAATGATGAGATAGTTATCGAAGGCGAGTGCCTCCCGCCTGGTGTTGACTCGAGGCCAGAGGGGCCTTTTGGCGAGTGGACGGGATATTATGCCGGGGGGCAACGGATGGGGCCGGTGGTACGGGTCAAGGCAATTTATCATCGAAGCGACCCGATATTAGCCGGCTCTCCACCGATGAAACCACCGTTATGGTCTTTTGATGGCTTTGCCGTACCCATTACCTGTGCTGCCCCCACCTGGGAAAATCTGGAGGCGGTTGGCGTGCGGGGAGTGCAGGGCGTCTGGCAACTTGAAGGCGGCGGTCATCGCTTGATAGTGGTGTTGGCGATTAAGCAGGACCATTCTGGTCATGCCAAGCAGGCAGGTCTGGTGGCGGCGGGTTGCCACGGTAGTGGATTTATGAGCCGGTTGATAATAGTTGTCGACGATGATATCGACCCGACAAATACGGACGAGGTTCTTTGGGCGATAAGTACCCGCTGTGACCCGGCGACGCAGGTTGACATAATAAGAGGATGCTGGGGTAGCGGGATTGACCCGCGATTGACCCCTGAGCAGAGAGAAATAGGGGACTATACGCATAGCGTAATGATTATCGATGCCTGCAAGCCGTTTCATTGGCGAGACAAGTTCTCCGAAACTATTGAGGCCAGCCCTGAATCGAGAAAGAAAGCCCTGGAGAAGTGGGGAGAGCTGTTGGGTCTCTAGTAGGCCGTGATTGGGTGAGCGCCTGATTGAGGTGAGGATAATGCAGTACGGTGATATTTTGGAAAAGTTGAAAGCCTTATCTGACCCAAAAGCAGTTGAGGGTATGGCGCGGTTTGGGATTAACCCGGAGAATACCTATGGCGTGTCCATTCCAAACCTGAGAAAGATGGCCCGGGAAATAGGAAGAAACCGTCCTCTGGCCCGGCAGCTCTGGGCATCAGCAATCCACGAAGCATGTATACTGGCCAGTATGATAGATGAGCCAAAGACAGTGAGTGAAGAACAAATGGAAAGCTGGGTGGCTGACTTTGACTCCTGGGACGTCTGTGACCAGTGTTGTATGAATCTTTTTGAGAAGACTAAATTTGCCTATCAAAAAGCGGTTGAGTGGAGTTCCAGCGATAAGGAGTTTGTGAAGAGAGCAGGATTTGTGTTGATGGCCCGACTGGCGGTAAGTGATAAGAAAGCAGACGACAAACAGTTTGAAGAATTCTTCCCCATCATAAAGAGAGAGGCCTCGGATAATCGGAACTATGTGAAAAAAGCGGTTAACTGGGCGTTACGGCAAATCGGGAAACGGAGTCCTGGTCTGAATGGGAAGGCAATTGAGACTGCCGGAGAGATTCAAGAAATTGATTCGAGGAGTGCGAAATGGATTGCCTCCGATGCGCTTCGGGAACTGACCAGTGAAGCGGTTCAAGAGAGGTTGCGACGGTAGGCTGTCAGCAGAATAGGGGCAGCAAAGCCAAACGCCCTCGTGCTGGGGCAAGTTTGTGGTAGTGGTACTTTATTCTATAATAGAGCTAGAAGTACCTGACGGCTGACGAATCTTTGTTAGTTATCAAATGTATTTTATTAATAAATCGATGCGGCAGTGGAGAAAGGAGAGTAACGAGTGGTTAAATCAGCTTCAGAAGTGGACCAGCCGACCTACGAAGTGGTGGGAGCAATTGAGCGCTATGACCAGCGGGACCATCCTATTGCCCGGGCGGTACTGGTGCCGGGAACTCCGGAATATGAAGATTATTTCTCCAGGCATCCGGAACGCAAGGAATGGGACGACGAGAACCGGCGGCTCAGGGTAGCTGCCGGAAAGCTGGCTCTGGAGAGGGACCCGGTCAACCAGCAATTCAGACCATCCGTCTTTTTCGGTCGGTATGTGTTGGGCTCACCGACTATTGTCGAGGGCGCTGTTGAGTCTCCGCAGGCGCGCGGGGGAGTGCCGCAGAGAGTTGACGTAGACCCCGAGGAGATGGCGAGAAAGATTAAGGCCTACGGCCTGTATCTGGGCGCAGTCAAAGTTCGCATTACCAGATTGAAGCAGGAATGGGTCTACACCAATTTCGCTCATCCGTATAGCCCGGAGCCCAACGGCAAACCGGTGGAACTAGACTACGAAAACATAATCTGTATGGCGGTGCCGCAAGACATGGAAATGTTAAAGCGTGGCGTAGGTATGGCAAACCAAATTGAGACGGGGTGGAAATATGCCTATGCCTCTCTGATATCAGTCGTGATGGCCCATTTTATTCGAGGTACCGGGTGGCGGGCGCGTGCTCTACCACCGGAGAACTCGCCATACCTGGTAGTACCTGCCTTTGTCGATGCCGGTATTGGTGAGCAAGGGCGCTGCGCCTTCGTGGTAACCAAGGAATTTGGTAACAATTTCCGCCCTGGAGCAGTGGTTACTGACATGCCGCTGGCCCTCGATAAGCCGGTGGATTTCGGGCTTCAGGATTTCTGTGAGAAGTGCCTGCTATGCGCCGAGTATTGCCCCTCGGACGCTATTACCTACGGGGGCAAAGAGGTTATCAGAGGAGTTCGAAGGTGGCCGGTCGAGGGGGACAAATGCCGGCGCTACTGGGACCGGATGGGTAGCAGTTGCTGTATCTGTCAGGTAGTCTGCCCCTGGAATCATTCGAACAACCTGCTACATGATACGGTGCGCGAACTGGCGCAGAACATACCCGCAACCCGAAGGCTTTTCATCCGCGGGGAAAAGGTCATCTACGGCAAATTCAAACCGGCTCCAGAGCCCGACTGGGTAAAGCTAAAGGGAATTAAGCAGCGCAAGGAGGCTTAATAGCTCTGGAAACACGCCTGCCCGCTTTGCTCCCGGTGGGTGGTAGACCTCAGGTGGTGAGGGTGGAGAGGTGCTTGATTCTCTTGAGCATGTTGGGGTGGGTGGTGAAGAGCTCCATCAGGTCTACTGCCCATTTCCCCATATGATATTCTAGCACCGGGGTTAGTAATTGGAAGTCTGGTTAGTGGCTCGTGGGGTTGGGCCAGGCGTATCAGGAATTAATCCCAGAAGTGTGCCGCGCCAACCCGCCGTCCGTAACCGAGCCAGCTATCTGCTTTGTCAAATAGCCGGTCCAGGAAGCGTGCGTGTTTAATTCCCCACCTCACCGCATCATGCAATATCCCGGGGGGCTTGTTGAAGGGGCAAACGCGAATGCAGTTGCTGCAATCGCCCCCGTTCCGGGCAAACCAGCCGAGGCACTTCTCCGCGTACAGAGGCCAGCGCAGTATTCCTTCTCGGTTCGAGATACTGGCAGGTTGGTCGGTTGGCTCTCCGTAAGGAATGGCTTGACCGGGGCAGTACCGGGCACATTTGCCACAGACCGTACAGAAGTCCCAGATACCAAATTCTATCGGTTTATCCGGAACCAGCGGCAGGTTGGTAAAAATCTTGTTCAGGCGGACTCTCGGGCCGTATTGCGGGGTGATAAGTAACCCCAGGCGTCCCAACTCACCCAGTCCGGCGTCTATGGCCAGGGGAACACTGTTAGCGGTGTCATTGCCCATCGGTATTGCCTGGTAACCAATCAACCGGATGAACTGGGCTAGGGCGTGCCCAACGACGGCCATTCTGGTGTACATCAGTCCCACGCCAAAGCCGTGGGTGCGTGCTGGAGACATCTGTATTAGCTCATGGTTCATCTCATAACCCAGGACGATGGCATATTTATACTCGGGTGGTATTTCTATGGGAGTATATTCGCCATCATGCAGGACATACTGGTGAGAATATATCCATCGCTGGTCCAGCTCGCAGATACCCACTAGCGAAGCACCCAGGAACCTGCCTATCTTCTTAATCGTTTTTGACATCCGGGCCGGGTCATCAACCGTAAGCTCTGGTCCCCCCTTTGGTTTGCCGTAAACGCCCCAGAGCTTGGTGTCCCATGAGTATAGCCCTTTGTTTCCGGCGTTATTTCCCCCGGCGTATTCTATTGGCAAATACCAGACCGAATTTTCCAGGGCGTAGTCCTGCCGCGCATATCCCGGTATATCATCACGCGGCTCCTCAGGAGCCCATATCTTTTTCCCCAGTTCACTCTGGCTCGGGTCCCACCTTGACCGACAAAACATCTCGTTCTTCTGGTCAAACCTGTCTATCTTGCTGACCACGTACCGGCCAGCTCCCTTGGACACCACATCAGGTTTCACGGTTCAAACCTCCCGGCTCGTTCTGAAGTATAGATTCCTGCTTCTACGGAAATATGATAGCATTATCTGGTTGATAGTGGCTAGTTACTACCGCCCCACGGCGCCGGCGCCACCAGGTCTCCCGGTGACTGCGGTCAGTACCCTGCTCCGTTGACGGAGACCAATCTTCCAGAGTACAATTTTCAGTGGTCATTTTAACTCAAACTGTCCGCGGGCGTGATGTGGGGGATGGGGGAAAGCGAATCTGGGTGAAACGGGAGGTAATTCATGGAAGCGATGGCCAAATTATCGGCCCATTTGAAGACCCGCCTCGTTGATTTGAACAAAGCGAAGAAAGAAGGACGAAAGATTATTGGGTATGCCGCTGGGGGATATTTGCCAGAGGAGCTGGTGTTAGCCAGTGGAGCCATACCGGTAGGACTGATTCGGGGTGGGGACCCGGCTATGGTAGAACTCTCCAGTGCCTACATTTCCCGCTGGATAGATACCTTTTGGCGGTGTCAGATTGGCTACGGGGTGTCAGGGCAGGACCCCTATTACGATGTCATAGATATTCTGGTAGTACCGATGACAGATAATCATGTCCGGGCTATGATGGACGTCCTGGACTATAATACCGACATTGATGTCTTTCCCTTTGGCGTTCCTCACATGAAGGATGAGCTGGCCATAGATTATTATCGACATGGGATAACCAGGCTCAAGGAGAAGCTGGAGGAGCTGACCGGGGTTAAGATTACGGAGCCGAAGCTCAGGGAGGCAATCAATCTGTGCAATCGGGAAAGGGAACTGTTGAGAGAGATAAGCTTGATGCGGAAATCTCAGCCAGCGCCCATCAGCAGCCGGGACTTCGTCGCGCTTAATCACGGCTCTTTCCTGGCTGACAAGGAAGTTATGGTGGACGTTCTTGAATCGGTGGTCAAGGAGTTGGGGCAGCCAGCAGCCCCCACTCAGGAAGGGCCCCGGATTCTGTTGACCGGGGCAACCCTGGCCCTGGGTGATAATAGAGTTCTGGACCTGGTAGAGAAGGAGGAGGGGGCTATCGTTATTGAAGAGTTCGCCGAGGGAGTAAGACCCTATTGGGAAAGTGTAAACTCCAATGGCGACCTGATGGGAGCGCTGACCGATGGTTATTTCACACGGAGAGTGTGCCCAGCCTGGTTCAGACCAGGTAAGGAGCGGCTGGACTTTTTGATTAAGCTGGCCAAAGACTTCAAGGTGGCGGGAGTTATCTGGTATCAATTGATGTACCGGGAGTCATACAAGACGGAATCCTACTACTTCCCTGGCCGGCTGGAGAGGGAGGTCGGCATACCGATACTTATCCTGGAGTCGGACTATGACGCTGCTGAAGTGGGGCAGATGCGAACGCGCATCGAAACCTTCATTGAGAGTATAAGGAGGTAAGGGATGGCTGACTATTATGATGAACTGCTCAAGCTTTGTGGCTTTGAGGTTGAGGAGATAAACCAGGAAAGGGCTCGACTAGAGAAGGTATTCCAGAAACTGGAGCTGGGGCCGGCGGATATGAAGACCGCTGAGGTCTGGGTCAAGGAGAACCATGATGTAGACCTCATGGGGGTGAGGAAGATACTGCGGCTGTGGCTCAAAGAACTTTTGGACCTGGTTCTGGCCAGGGATGAGGGGAGGAAATTGGTCTACTACGGCTTCCCGACCGTCGCCGGGCCAGCCGGGGCAATAGCCGCGGCGTCGGACGAAGTACTGTGCACCTGTCCCGATGCGGTTTTGTGTCACACCCTGGGGCAAATCTTTAATAAAATCAATCCCGTCCTGGAAGCGGGGGAGGCGAATGGTTTGCCGCCCGGGCATGCCCTGTGCTCGTTGCAGCAAGTCAGAGTTGGTGGTATGGCCAAAGGAATAATCCCCGTCCCGGACCTGGCGCTCACTTCCAGCTATTATTGCGATATGGGGTCGAAGACAGACGAACTCCTCCATGAGAAATACGGTCATCCGGCAGTATATGTTGACGGCTCCATGGATTCCAGGTGGGGTGAGTTTCCGAATTACCTGCCCGAGCGGGTGGACTTCCTGGGCCGGCAGATAGAAAAAATATTTGTTAAAGTTAAGGAAGTCCTGGGAGTGGAGGTAACGGACGAGGCTCGGCAGGAAGGTGCATCGCGTGGCCGTGAAATTAACGGGGCTTTAAGCGAACTTTCCGGGCTGATGAAGAGTGCTGACCCTCAACCGGTCAGTATCTTAGCGGTGGAGATGGCGAGGCGTTTGACCATCGGTTCCTCCAGCCGGAGAATCCTGCTTGAGGGACCGCAGGCGATTGCTCTGCTCAATCAGGAGGTCAAGGAAAGGATAGATAAGGGTACCGGGGTGATAGAAAAGGGTGCTCCCCGGGTGATGATATTTTTGTCGCACTTCTCCGACCCCAGCATAATGCGCATGATAGAGGACTGCGGTCTATCGATACCGGTAACGTTCCTTACTGAATTATCGGCCAAGTACCGCAAAGCGATGCCTTTCATCTCGGGCGAGCTGCTGGCTCAAAGCGAGATGGCGCGCGGTTCATTTCATGGCAACTACGGAGTCATTGTGCGGGCTTCGGAGGTGATTCAAGAGGCAGGCATAGACGGCGTTATCTGGAACTACCTGTTTAATTGCCGTCCCATAGGTCAGCCGGCGTACATGCTTAAGCGGTTTGTCGAAAAGGAAACCGGGGTACCCGTCCTGCCTTTGGAGTTCGACCTCGCAGACAGCCGGACTTATAGCGCCGGCGCGCTACGAACCAGAGTAGAGACATTTACTGAGATGCTGAGAGCTAGAAAGGCAGTTGCCACAGTGTAATGGAATACGCGAAGAGAAAGAACGGTGAGATAGTAGCTGGTGTGGACATTGGTGCGGCTACCGCCAAGGCAGTTATTTTGAACAATAACGACATTGTAGCCTCTTCGGTGATACCTACCGGTTTCAGTGCTGCCGGGGCGGGGGAGACGGTAATTAAGCAGGCCCTGGAGAGAGTAGGGCTGGCCATGGATGACCTGAAGTACATTGTCTCCACCGGCTACGGACGGAGGGCGGTCTCTTTTCCCAACAAAGCACTGACCGAGATAATTTGCCACGCTGCGGGCGTAAGTTGGCTGATACCATCGGCCAAGACAATCATTGATATCGGTGGTCAGGACAGCAAGGTTATCGGGCTGGATGACAGGGGGAATGTTTCTAATTTTGTTATGAATGACAAGTGTGCTGCCGGCACCGGAAGGTTTCTTGAGGTCATGGCGGCGGTCCTGGGGGTGAAAATCGATGAGATGGGTCCGGTGTCTCTTCTCGGCAACGACCCATGCCAGATAAGCAGCACCTGTACGGTGTTTGCCGAGTCGGAGATGGTCTCCCTTCGCGCCGAAGGGAGAAGCCGTGAGGACATAATTGCCGGGATACATAAAGCGCTGGCTCGTAGAGTGGCGATTATGGGAGCACCGGTCGGTTTTAAGAAGGAAGTGGTGTTTACCGGGGGCGTAGCCAAGAATATCGGGATTAAGAAAACGCTGGAAGACGAAATTGGGCTGGAAATCTTGATTCCTCAGGAGCCACAGATAGTAGGTGCTCTGGGGGCAGCCTTATTGGCTAAGGCGGAACTGGATAAGCCGCAAAAAACGGATTAGGGTTGCCGGGCAAGAATATCCCCTTGTCTCCGGAGGCAGGTCATCAGCCTGTAGCATCCCCTTTCTCTTCCTGGCCCCAGTTGTGCATCATTTTTTTCATGTATTGGGCAAGCTGGGGGCCAGACCGCAAACGTTCAATAAAGATGGGACAGGCTTCCACCAGCGAATTCTGAGCGGCGGTAGCCATGCTGGATACAAGGTTTTGCCAGCCAAGGTCAGCCGGCTGTGGAAGGCTTATCCCCGGCGCTGATTGCTCCAGCTGTCGGCGGATATCTTCGGCAGTGAACTTCAGGGGCATCACGCAGGATTTATACCACGGGCACTCCTTGCACTGCACCAGCGCATAAGCTTCATCCAGGATATCGCTCATATGTCTCCTCCTGATTAGGGACTAATCTTACTCAGGCTCTCTTCAATCTGGGCTTTGCTCTGGAAGGCGCCGATTTGTACCCCCTGAATTATACCATCTTTATCGATGAAGAATGTGGCTGGGATGCCTCTAATGTTATATTTCCGGGCGGCTTCGCCTTTGGCGTCGAGCAATACGTTAAGGGTAAGCCCTTCACTTTGCATAAACTTCTCTACCTGAGAGGAGCTCTCATCCACGTTTACCGCCAGCAAAACCAGCCCTTTATCTGACCACTCCTCATGTATCTCCTGCAGAAACGGCATCTCAAAGACGCAGGGGCCACACCAGGATGCCCAGAAGTTGAGTAATACCGGCTTGCCTCGAAGACCGCTGAGGGAGATAACCTGCCCTTTGAGATTCGGGAGTTGAAAGTCGGGTGCCAGGTTGCCTACCTTGGTGCCTCCGGTAGACGGAGAGGTTGAGGCGCAGCCAGCCGTTACCAGAACTGGGGTTACTGCTAATACCAGTGCTATTGCCAACATTACCCGTAGTACTTTACTCATAACGAACCTCCAAACCAGGTTACGCCGGGGAATTGTGCCTGAAACCAGGTGAGGTTATTGGTCAGGATGAGTATTCCCACGGCTATCAGCAGGGCGGCACTGATGATGTAGACCAGGGACGAGTAACGGCGGATTCGCTTTAATAGCGGAGTGATGGAATCAAAGGCAACTCCGATGACGAGGAAGGGAAGCCCCAAGCCTAGAGAGTAGAAAGCGAGCAGGCAAGCGCCATGCCAGGCAGTTTCCGTACCGAGGGCAAGGGTCAGGATGCCTCCCAGTATGGGACCAACACACGGTGTCCAGGCTACGGAAAAGATGCTTCCCGTCAGGAGGGAGCGCAGGTAGCCGGTGGCAATGCTCTGTGAAGGGGCCAGACGCTTCTCATAATTCAGCCACGGTATCTTCATGGCAGCCAGCATAAACAGGCCGAAGAATATCAACAGACTGCCGGATATCTTATGAATCAGGGCTAAGTGGGCACCGATGGCAAGTCCAGCAAGACCAGCGATAGCGCCAAAGATGGTAAAAACCAGGGAAAAGCCGACGACGAAGCTAAGGGAGTGAAGGAAAATGGGAAGACGGCGTCGGCTAATTTCAGGCTCGAATATTTCCGGGCCGCACAGGCTAGCCAGATATACTGGGACCAGGGGCAGCACGCAGGGGGACAAGAAAGACAGTAGCCCGGCGGTAAAGGCGACCACGAGTGATATTCCTTCCATAGGCCATCAATTTTAATGTTAGTTTATCTCGCTGGAAATAGCAAATTTACCCCCGGTTTGGAAAATATCAGAAGCCACAGTGGGTGATGGCGGAAAGGTGCTTTTCAACGTCGTGGTAAGATGTTAGAATTTAGTCAGCGGTTTCTATTAGCCGCTTAGGAGTGTGGGAAATGTCTGGTCATTCTAAGTGGTCGCAGATTAAACGGCAGAAAGGGGTGGCTGATACCAGGCGGGGTCAACTTTTTACCAAGTTGACCCGGGAGATTATCGTGGCGGTGCGCGATGGTGGTAGCAACCCGGAGACAAATTTTCGTCTCCGTCTGGCGGTCCAGAAGGCCCGTGATAATAATATGCCGCTGGATAATATCGAAAGGTCTATCAAAAAGGGCAGTGGCGAGCTGGGGGGAGCTACCCTGGTAGAGATGACCCTTGAGGGCTATGGGCCCGGCGGGGCGGCCATTCTGGTCCAGGCACTGAGTGATAACCGTAACCGGACATTACAGGACGTAAGGAACATATTTACTCGTAACGGTGGCAGCCTGGGAGAGAGCGGCTGTGTGGCCTGGCTTTTTGAACCCACCGGACTGATTACGGTTGAGACCAATGACCTGGATGCTGAGGAATTAGCCCTGGAGGCGATTGATGCCGGCGCTGAGGACGTCAAGGTGGTCGATAATTTTGTGGAAATTCATACCAGGCCGGAAGAGCTGGTGAAGGTCAGGGAAGCGCTGGAGCAGAAAGAGCTGCCTCTGGCTTCTACCGAGCTGACGATGCTGGCCAAGACTATGGTTGAGCTTGAGGAAAGACCGGCACTCCAGACGCTCAAGTTGCTGGAAAAGTTGGAAGAGCTGGATGAAGTCCAGTATGTGGCCACCAATGCTGACTTTCCGGACTCGGTGCTGGGTAAGTAGGGCGATGACTTCAGCCTGCTTTTCTGTAAACGGGGGCTTGATTTTGAATGAGAATTTTAGGCATTGACCCGGGCACGATAGCCATGGGCTATGGGGTGGTGGAGGAGCAGGATGGGGAAATAGCTCTGGTTGACTATGGTGTTTTGTATAGTCCCCTGCGCTCCCCGATAGGGGAGCGCTTGAGCTATCTGTATCATGGGCTGCTGGAGGTTATCTCGCGCTGTCAGCCGGATGCCGTGGCGGTTGAGCAGCCTTTTGTCATGACCAGAAATGTGAAGTCGGCACTGGCCATCGGTAAGGCTCAGGCGATAGCCATCCTGGCGGCGGCTAACCGGAAAATCCCGACTTACGAATATACCCCGACCCAGGTGAAGCAGCGGGTGGCCGACTACGGGGCCAGTTCCAAGGAGCAGATTCAGGAGATGGTCCGGCTTCAGCTCGGGCTGGCTGAGATACCTCGGCCCAGTGACGCCGCCGATGCTCTGGCGGTGGCTATCTGCCACCTGCGTGAGGTATATTTGAGTAACCTGCTGGATAAGCAGGAGTGAAGGAATTGAAATGATAGCTAGTCTTCGGGGCACCGTGGAGTCTCTGGGCAGTGACTGGGCGATTGTCAACGTTGGTGGCATAGGCTTCCAGGTGTATGTGCCTACCTCTACTCTAAGTACGCTGGGGGCGATTGGTGGGGAGGTCAAGCTCTATACTCACCTTCATCTCAGGGAGGATAATGTCACCCTCTATGGCTTTAGCTCGGCCGAGGAACTGGGACTGTTTCAAACCCTGATTGGCGTATCCGGACTGGGCCCCCGGCTGGCGCTGGCGATGCTTTCGGCGATGGATGCCGGGAAACTGACCATGGCGATTGCTACCGGCAGTGCTGACCTGCTGACGGCAGTGCCCGGGATAGGAAAGAAGATGGCCAGCCGCCTTATCCTGGAGCTTAAGGAGAAGATAGGTGCCGGCTGGATAACCACCCCCGCCGCGGCGCTGGCCCAGGAAAACGTTGAGGTGGTGGCGGCGCTGGTCTCCCTGGGCTATTCCTTAGCCGAAGCCAACCGGGCGGTAGCCACCCTGCCTCCCTCTTCCGACCTGGGCCTGGAGGAAAAGGTCAAGCTGGCACTGCAGTATTTCGGGGGGAAGTAAAAGTACACTGATTTGGGAATGGATATTTCAAGAAATTACTTTAATCTCAAAGGTAAGAATGCAGAAAACTTAGTCCATGAGTTAGCGCTAAAGACTTTCCTTACAGACTGGTGCTATTTGAATCCACTACTTGCGCCTATGGTATAATCAAGAAAACCCTGTGTGCTGTCCACAATGCTTTACATAACCTGTAGAGCACCAGACAGTTATATGTGTGAAGAGCAGATGGAACAGCAGCCACAGCCCCTATCTAAAAGCCTCTACAACCGTTTTCATAACGCCTTCACTAAGGTCCTCTCCGAACATATCTGTCGACCCAAGCCCCACATTCGGTCTCATCTCGTTTTCTATTATCCCAACCTCAGCAGACCCCCAGGCAAAAGGGGGTATATCAAGCAACTCTGGATTAGAACTAACTACGCACTTGACCAAGCTGTCTCGAAAGGCGACCTAAGAGAGCATCCCAATGAGCCCCGCTGGGTGTATCTCCCCGGCACCGATACCTCTACCCTTACGACCGCCTATCAAGTGAAGTCCTTCACCTACAATTTGTGGAAATACGGAGACTTCAGCAAAAAAATAGGCGACCACGCTGCTAAAGTCATAAGAGGCATACTAGCTTCCAAGAACTTTCCCCAACCGAAAAATCCTCTCGTATTATCCTTAAAATCCGGGCAACAAGTAAGTGAAGTGCATCCCGATGCTTTCATTCTAGCTCCGACATCGACGGCTTTCGAGATTAAGAACGGCCTTTCTGACGTTTGGCCAGACCCCACGACAATAAAAATTAATCGCACAAAAGCCCAACAGCAGCTCCTAGACCACTTCGAAGTGTGCAAACAAAACCATCTCCGACCTGGTCTCATTGCGGTCAAAGTTGACCCACTTTTCTACGACTTCGCAAATACCTACAATGGTCTCGTGTTTGAACTAGGCTTCCAAATATTCCCGCCCTACTCTCCATTCGACATCTACAAAAACGCCATTGCGACTGACTTGGGTTTCAAAAACATCGTGCTCGCCTCAGAAGACCCACCCTACCCACCTGAGTTCATTCCCTTTCTCAATTGGCTTGATAAGCTCAAACAATCAGAGACCCCTTGACAATAGTTTCGCACATCGCTATACGTTGATGACAGTGGTTTATCAATCATAGCCAGCGTAGTATAATACCCCGTAAGGAGCCAACACTAGCTTAACATAAATTCTGCACTCCCCTCCTTACCAAGGGGAAGGGGAAGTCCTTTGAAAGAGGGGTTAGCGCCCTTCTTGAACACCCATCAGGTAGGGCTCCTTGCTAGTGGGCGATTTCTTCAAGCAGACTATGCCCCTCTTAAACACTCCCAGTTAGACCTTCAGCAAGGGAGAGGTAATTTCTTCCGAGGAACGCGGTTTCCCTGAAACGCCCGAATTGGTGCCCTACAGAATAGAGAGTCCAAGAGAGGCTTCGCCTCTCTTTTTATATCCCTCCCCCTCTCCTTTGAAGGAGAGGGGGATAAAGGGGGTGAGGTTACTACTATCTTATTGTAACCAGTTTAGCAAGAGGATATACTATTTGGAGAGGCCTTTAGTGGTACCAACCAATCAGGAGGATAAGATGCCGAGCTTTGAGTACGCTGGAGTACACTTTGATACCATACCCCAGAAGACCGCGCTGATTGTGGTTGATATGCAGAACGTTTTTCTGAAGCCGGGCAGTCTGCTGGAGATGCCACGCGGACGTGCCATGATTCCCAGATTGAACAAATTGATTTCGGCGTGCCGGGAGAAGGGCATCAGAATCA
>SDBU01002222.1_pt1 | contig 26242 bp, 51 predicted proteins | sample 2277071 | NCBI WGS metagenome assembly SDBU01 (sample SAMN10397929, study PRJNA504765) | marine sediment metagenome | isolation source: marine sediment core GS08_GC12, 126 cmbsf | place: Arctic Ocean: Gakkel Ridge, Loki's castle | collected 2008
AAGAAACGCCACGCGACCTACGACGGGCTCGCGCGCGCGACGAAGTACTCGGCTGCTTAGCGAAGGAAAATGGCTAAGAAAGCGCCTGGGAAGGAGAAGCGAAGCCCTCTGGCCACCCGCGGGCTATTCGAAGACCCGGAACAATTCATGTGGGATGTCGGCAGCGAGCGCGAGTTGAACCAGTCATTCCGAGATGAACAGCGTGTAAGTGATGCGAAGCGATCGGCGCAGCGGTCGGAATATCTGTCCCAGTTCTGGACCAAATGGGATTCGATTACGGCAGCGGATGCTCGCGCTCTGAAACGTGCGCTGAACAGCGCGACTCATGAACGTGACCTGCAGGAGGTTCTTGAACACCGGCCGAATATCCTGGTTCAGGTACTGCAAGGTGGCCACGGCCGCTGGGTGATCCCGCGACCTAGGTTGGGGTCCAAGTTCGAGCCGGATTTCCTACTCGCCGTAGCCAGTTCGATCGGAATGGAGTGGTTCGGTGTCGAACTCGAGAGTCCGAAGCACTCGCTCTTCACAAAAAAGGGGGACCCGAGACAAGCGCTCACCCACGCAATCCGACAAATTCAGGACTGGAGGAATTGGCTAAGCCAGAATCTTCGGCTCGCTCGAGCGCCAAGAAGCGAGCAGGGCCTGGAGTTTTTCGGGATCGATGCCGAAATTAGCGGGATCATCCTGATCGGGAGAAGAAAGAACACAGGCTCCGAGGAGGACCAGGCTCTCCGCCGACGAATGATTCGGGAGCACCGGATCGTCATTCGCTCCTACGACTGGCTCCTTGAGATGGCCGAGCACTTTGTTCGGAGCTGATTAGCGTCGCCTGACCGACGTTGCGCCGCACGGCCCTGTAGAATCGACCCGAAATCCGATATTCCGGGCCAGCGCTCGATACCGGGCCACGCCGACCATGACGCCCGCATAAAGCCTCCTCCGTCACGAGGGATCCGCGCACCCACCAGCCGATCACTCCTACGCGTTGATCATACGTTTGAGCACGATTCAGTGACCACGTGATAAATATGTTAGAGAATGCGCCAAATGCTTCGATATTAAATAGTAATTCACGATGTTCCAAAGATTGCAAAGCGCGTCCCCCGCCGTAATTGAAAAATAAAATGCGACCGAATATTGACGAGGACAAGGGCGAGCCTCATGGTCCATTCCTCCACATCGAGAGGAACGCGATGCCAGACGATTCGCCGAAACCGACTCCACCGTACCTGCCGTACAGTACCTTCAAGAGCAAATTGCTCGGCCTTGCCGAAGACGGCGGCCTGCCCACCGTCATCGACAAGAGCGCCCTACCGTCTCTATCGGGTGGGGATCGTTCCCTGTTCCTGGCGACCTGCCGGTACTTCGGCCTAATCGACGAGAGCGGGACCCCCTCCGACGTCGCAAAGGAGATTGCGGTCGAGGGTAATTGGGCGGTCGTCATGCGTGGCCTGCTCCAAGAACACATGGCGGGGCCCGTGGCCGAGTTGAAAAACGGAACCCCAGATAGCCTCGGAAACGCACTGAAAGCGATCGGTGTGAGCAGTAGCGTGATCGACAAATCCTCCCGTTTCATTATCGCAGCGGCCAATGACTGCGATTTTGCAGTGGCCAAGCTACTGACTCGCCGGAAGCCCCGGAGCGCCGGAGGCAAGGGCAAGGGCAAAGCCAAGGCCAAAGGAAAGGGAGGCGCGGCCGACGATTCGTCCGACGAGGAAGGTCAGTCTCCCGAAGGGTTCGACAAGTACGAAGTGATTACGCCGAAGGGTTTCGCCACAGGCGAATTGCGCCTCCCGACGGGGCTTGCAAGAGACGACATCAACGTGATCTGGAAGAATTTTGGCGCGATCAAGGCCTGGCTCGAGCACCTCGCCGACATGGCCGAAATCGAAAACGATGCCGCGAACGGCGCAGCCGATACCTCGCCTGATGAGGACGACGACGAGGAGGACGAGTCGGCCCCGACTGAGTGAACGAGATCCCCCATCGGCCGCGTGCCGGCGGGGTGTAGGGCCGTCCGGATGGCCATCCGGAGCTACGGTCCGCCGGTAATGGGGTAGCGCCCATTCACCGTCGAGCGTGGGGTCCCTAGCTAGGGGCCCGGGCTCATTTCCCCCCCTCGGTCCAGGTTCCTCGCGTTGAGCCCGTGGACCTGGACCGAGGGCGCGCTTGAAAGATCGTGACAGACCGCTTCGATGGCGGCAAGCCGCGTGCAGCGCGACCGCCCAGCCGCCGAGCACCGGCCCCCGTCGAGCCTACACGGGCACTCTGCATCGATCGTCAGCGAGCGGGCCTAGTCCAGTTCCCTAATGCGCAGCTGGCCCCGTCGCGCCTTCTCACTCACGGCAAAGACGGTGTGCACCGCAGCCCCCAAAAGAATCGCATGCCGAATTTTCGGAGGCGAAATACTCGACCGTGGCCAGGCGCCATCGTTCAGCTCTTGGCGAAGCTCCATCAGGAGCCTGCCGAGGACATTCTCGCCAACGAAATAGCCTGTTTCGTCCTCCCATTTCGCACCCCAAAACGCATCGCGCCTCGAGTGCTCAACGATCGGAAGGTCGCCGGTCCTTTCCAGCAAGCGCGAGAATTTTTGAAAATTCTGCACCAGCTTGACCCGCAAGCACCACCGCATGATTGCAACCCGTTTCTCCGCCCAGTCCGTCCGAGAGAATTTTAGCTCTCTTCGAGAGACCATCTTCGCGGTCATCGGACTCTTCTGCTCGATGATGGCCGTTTGAATATCCGGTCGGTCTGGAAAGCGAAGCGCCTGATAGAGCGCCTCGCTGGTTCGGATGTCGGTTTGGAAAATTCGAATCGGAAATCCTGCCGCCATGTTCGAGAGGCCGCCGAATTCTTCCTTCGTGCGCCTGAACACAGCGCACTCGTCGTGCAGGTACCTCCGAGTCGCCGTCGCGTCCATTCCTAGTTCGTCCTTCTCGGTAAAAGCGGAATCCAAGGGTCGCCAGCCCACAGCACCAACGGGGCTCCGTTCGGGCAATTTCTGTGGGTGATGAGCATAGATCCAAAACCGAGCGTGTCTAGAGGTGTCGCTCCGAGCGGGCGACAAAAGCTAGGGAGCGCCGTGCAGATGTTTCGCGCATGAACCCCGGCAATTAGAAACTCGCGCTCAAGGAGCCGTCGTGCAGAATCGGAGGAAAAAAAGCCGCGATCTCCCACGTGACTGCCGGTTCGCAGCGTCGGCGGATATTTCATTCCCCCGACGTGAGTAGCGACAGCAGCGTCGTCGGGTAGTTCGGCCGGCCAGAGTATGTCCGAACGATGACGCTCGGATTTGCGGTTTTCGATTTCCCACCCCCTCCACCAATGGATCTGCACAGGTGCAGCGGCGTCCTCCAGTTGCCCCCGATAGTAGTACGAACCGCTGTGCAGCCCGAGCGTGATGACGTGGATGTGTCGGCAATCTTCCCTCCCTTCGAGCCACGCGCTCAGGTCTCTGAAGCAGCGATTCCCGCTCCAAATACCGTCGTCGATGTACACGACCGACTCAGCGGTGCGGTCGGGCCGATAGTCACCGATGTCGACGCTCAGTTTTGATTTCAATACTTCGCGAAGATGTGCACGGAGGTAACTCTGCGATCGCCCAGCTCGCTGAATATCGAGTACGTTCACCGAACTCCAAAACCCGGCCGGGTCGCCGCCTGTAAGTTCTTCGCTTGTGGCAACCTTTTCGGACAAGTACTCCGTCGAAGAAGCACCCGAGATGTATGATCGTTGGAACACGTGAACGAGTTCTGCGATCACCGGCTCGCGCACGTCGTGAGGGAACTGCTGCGCCCAGTACTCAATGCCAGAGACACTGATTCTAGCGATCTCGCCCTCACGATAATCGTGAAATGTTTCGGCGATGCTCTCCAAATTATCTTCCCATTGCCCCATGCCAAGACAATTAGCATTTCTGCCAAGTGATTTGGCTGTCGTCCCGATCTGACCGCCTCGGGCCATCGACTCTCGTGTTTCGCCATGCCTGTATCGAGGATCCCTCGCGCGATGTGCCCTAAACGCGGTGCGCATAGGCGCTATTTCGTATTGTCTTGTTGAGGCAAGCGTTCATTTGTCCGCCGCGCGCATTCGGGAGACCGAGTTTACCACGCCGACACTGCCAGGAAGTTAGTCCCTACTGTTTTCGCACCGTTCCGAATGTGGCGCTGGCCAGGCCAGGGAGCCCACCACTATCGACGACCACGTGCCATTGGCCAGGAAAAGGTACCCGAAGATGAACCTCCTGGACTTCGTTTGGATCCCCCCCTTCGTAGCTGCCCCCGGCAGCTTTTTTGAAACGGCGACCACCCCGATAAAGAGCCAAGTTGAACCGGTCGAGCAGGAAGACTCGAGCGCCCATCCCGATGAACGCAACCAAGACGTCCATGCCCGGGCCTACCGTCAGCTGGGTGTACAAATGACGAGGCTCAGCCATTTTGATCGGGAGCGGAGGGTTCGGCAATCGGCTGCGGGGGTTCCTGGTGTCGACTACGGATCTCGTCTGCGATTTTCTTTCGTTTGCGAAATTCGTTGAGCCCGAGGAGCAAGTAGACGAGTCCGTTGAACGCAACTACCGGTCCAAGCCATTCGAATTCGGTGAGGGGCCAGGCAGCGATGGTCCAACCAATCGCTGCAAAAAATGCCGCGGTTCCCAACGAAAATCGAACCGGTGGCAGGCGCCCCTCTTCCAGCTCCGTCAGCTCGCTTTCCGACACAAAGTAGCCCGCCATATCGGACATCGGTTTGAGCCGCAGCGTGGCGATGGCACGTCCCTTCTTTTCCACCTTGGCCACGAAGGTGGAACCGTAACATGCCTCCGCGGGCCCGGAGAATCGGCGCGTGCGCGTAGCCAATATGGAATCTTGGCGGTCGCCTGCGACCTGCCCGGGCTCGACGGGATCGCTAGAGAGCCTCGGGAGAGTCTCAAACCGATCGTTCCCGAGTTTTGTGGTCGCGTTCGCGAGGCTGAGTTAAGCTGGAAGGCGGTCGAGAAAAAAGAAGCGGACCCCGGGGTAGCCCGGCTGGATGCGACCCAGCGCGATTTCTTGACCAGAAAGACACGTGATATGGCCAATACTAACCCCCCCGGGGGCCGCAAGTTCGTTTCCAGATTGTGTTCGATCCTATCGTGTGGTGCGGCAGCGATCACAATCGGCACGGCCGCCTACAAACTGGCGGAACGGCAAGGATGGATAGAGAAGAAGAAGTGACTTCTGTAAACAGCGAGTAGCCACGTTCTGCCAGTGGCTGGCTGTCACATGCGGAGCCACGATTCGCCACGCTTTTCGTCATCGAGACGAAGTGCCTCGCGCCGCCGAAGAGCTGTGTCCTCAGCTTGACCTAGCGGTTGTCCTCGGTGGGACAGCACCCATTGGTGTTAGGTACTAATCGTCGTCATCCTCATCTTCGTCGTCGTCGTCCTCGTCGTCATCCTCGTCGTCGTCCTCGTCGTCATCCTCGTCCGAGTCGTCGTCGTCCTCGTCCTCGTCCGAGTCGTCGTCGGATTCGGATCCCTTCCCCGAGTCCGAATCTTCGTCGTCGTCGTCGTCGTCCTCGTCCTCGTCTGGATCATCTCCTTTCAGCTCGAAGAGCTTTGTGATAATCGTGTCACGGAGTTTCGCGGCCGCGTTCGCTTCGGATTCCATTTCAAAATGGAGAAAAGCTGACGGCGCCTTTTCCATTGTCTTGAGGAATCGAAGAAGCTTTTTGTACTCCTTTTCATCGTCATCAGAGACCGCACCGTCTTTGACGGCGGTCTTGAGACTCTCGAGCGCTTCTTTCGCTTCTTCCTCGGCGATCTTGCGCTTCATGTCATTGATGCGCTGCTTTCGGCTGCGGACGTTGCGAGGCTTTCGTTTCTTCTTCTTATCGTTCGATTTGGCCATTTTTCCCTTCTTCCTTGGTGATACTCAAAAGGGGATGTATCTATCGCTTGAGACGCTGAAAATGTCAAGCTCGCCGGCGATAGGTGAGCTAACGCACTATGCGAGAGCGGGCACGAGGTCGTCAGGCTCGGGTGGATCTCCGAGTGGAAGCAGTCCCTCGAGATATCCAAGTTCTTCAACGATCCCAAGAGCGCTCCTGTGGAGGGCTTGTGTGATCGCTTCCTCGTGCTCCAGGCAAAACGCGCGCATCGCATCTTCGTCGATGCCAAAATGCTCGGCCAGCTCACGGATGTCCACCGCTTGGGTGGCGACGTAGCGCGGCGGCCCCTTGTCGTTGGCGGGGATCACAATATTCCGAAGGTTCTAAACAGCTCGAGCTGAAATTCGCCAAAGCTGCATGCGGGTGTGACGAGCTGCGCGGGCTGCTTCCAGTCGACGTATCCTTCGAAGGGGATGCTTCGCATGATTTGCGGAACAAGGATATTCCCTTCCACCGCAAAGAAGCTCGTTACGAAATGCTCAGAGTAATTGTCGCAAAGAGGGATCAGCGTGGACTGATGGTTGAGCAGACAGCCTGTCTCCTCTTGAAGCTCTCGGGCCGCAGCTGCGGGTAGCGATTCCCCGCCCTCTACTTGTCCTCCTGGGAGTCCCCAGTCGAGGGTGTCTCGACCACGAGAGACGGATAAGATGGCTCCGTCTTTTGGTCTTCGGATGAGAGTGCAGGCGGCTCGGTGTCGCACGGTTGATCCACGATCGGCTTGGACCCCGATTCTACCGTGACCCCGCCGTATCGTCGACCCAATCTTCGCAACGTTCGCTGCAGGGATTTGTTTGCGGGATGCCCCGAAATCAGCAGAACAGCCACATGACATTGCGGCCAGAGATGCACGATGATTTTTCGATTGTGGAGCCCGATCTCCCCAAGCACAATGGAGACCGTTGACAGGTCCGTCCTGCGCGCGACGTCGATCGCCTGTCGAAGTAGGTTGCCATCATTGGGCATCTCGTTGGTCGGATGTCGGACGAGCACGTCCATGACGCCCTCGAAGCTCTGGAGCTTCTCTCGAATATCAAATGCGTGCTTCACTTGGATTACGCCGCCCTGTATCGCGTGGACCTGGCGCGCCCTGTATATTCGACGCTTCCAGCCTGAAGGAGACGGTCGAGGGAAGTTCGCATCTGCAAGGGGGTCCCGCCCAACACTGCTCGAATCTCGATCGCCAAAGTCCAGTCCTTTTGTTTCTTCAAATGGACAAGTACCTTACCATCAAAGATCTCCCTATCTCCTTTCCGGAAAAGGTTGAGATTCCGTGTCCCATTCTTGGGCGCTGCAAGGGCCTTCCGAGCTTTGCCAGGTCCCAATTGCTTGGCCCAATCGACGCCCGTTCGCGGTAGATCGTCGAAAAAGCATTGGCCGACCGTGAGATCCATGAGACCGTGAGTGTCGGCGAGCCTCCCCACATCGCTGAGGGTTGCATCCGGATGTCGCCGAACCACTTGAATGAGAGCCATCGTATGAGCCTCACTCATGACGGAGTTGAACTCCTTTTTCATGGATCGAAAATGTTTTGTCATTGTCTTCTTCCTTCCCTTGTTTGAGGGGCATTATGGCCCGATGATCATCGACTCTCTTCCAGTGCCCGCAAACGCATAGGGTCAACGTATTCGCCCTCACATCCGTCAGGACACGGTTCACCCTGGGAACCGTCTGTGCTAGCACCATGGCAGAGCCATGCGTGCCATACCCAAAGCGGAGAATCATCATGCGGCATAATCACACGCGGCGCTGTGGCCTGCACGGGCATGGTGTCCTTAGCGGTCATTTCGCCTGATACTTTCTCCCACGAGTCTTGCCCATTTGAGAGATGTCGCCTGATTCAAGAAGCCGTGAAAGAGAGGACCGAACGGCGACTTTATCAAGATCGAACTCAATGGAGATCTTGCCGGTCGAATGCCATTCCGGATTATCCTGAAGCCAGGACAAAATGGTCTCATCGCGCTCCCCAGCGCTCTTGCCGATTGTTGGAGTTTTACTCGAGGAGGCTCGCTTCTTGGGCTTCTTTTTACGCCTCCCTCCCCTGCGCGTTGTTGCGGGCTCCTCCTCCCCCTCTTCTTCCTCCTCCTGTTTTGGGTCGATGGATCCCGGGCTAAGACGTTTGATCCAATCCTGCGCCGTGGCCGGCTGCTTGCCGAGCAGCATTTCGCCGAGGGCCAGATGGGACATTTCGTAATCCTCTGCCAGTTCGGCGATCTCCTCAACAGTAGCCTTGGGATGCTGCTTGAGAACATAGAAGAAGGCCATGGCCTGAGCCTCCTTCACAATGGAGTCAAACGTTTCTCTCATCGCTGCCGTACGATCGGTCATTTTCAGTTCTTCTTCCTGGTTGAGGTATACACGGATGCGCGGGGCCCCGTCATCCTCGTTGTCGTCCGTGTTCTCGGTGTCGATGTGGACCGTCAGAACGCCGGAGACATCGACGCGAGTCATCTCGACCGCGTTACCATCGAGCTGCGCGAAGCGCTCGGCGTCGTCGGAGAGGAGGGTCTTGCAGAGGTGTCCGACCTCTCCAGTCATGCGCTACTCGGTTTCGGAACCGACGGCGCCGCTTCGCGACTGCTTGGCGGCTTCCTCAGCCTGCTTCATGGCCTTTTTCTTACTCTCGGAAATCTGCGCAAATTCAAGGGCTGTATCGAACCCCTGCGCCACCTCGAGCGTGCATTGAAAATTGGATAGCTGAACAGTGGGATTCAGTACGCGAAGCACAGACAGCATTTTCTCATCGAGAGACTCATCGCCCGTGAGCGATTGCTTGATGACGTCGTCGAATTCTCCAAAAAACTTTTTACCCACGTGGACATACTCGCTGACGATGTCATCGTAGTCTTCACCAAGAATTTCATGGAGCGCCTTAATCAGCTCCTTGGTGGTCTTCTTGGAGATCTTGCCCATCCGAATAGAATAGGAGGTCTTCTCCTTATGCTTCACCAGGTCGACACCCTTTGATTTCAGCTCCTCGGCCTTGGTCGTCGTGACCTTCGCGGTCTGTTGCTGCACCACCTGGCACGACCCGAGCTTGCCGATTGTGCGTCGCAGATCCGGCGGATGCCCCTTGGCCGCGTAGTGATCGCAATAATGACGCAACATCGCAGCCTTGAGGATGAGTTCCCCCTCCTCCACGGTGGATTCGATTGCCTTGATTGCGACCTTGGCTGCAGCGAGAGCGTCGGCGTGCACGGCGATATCTTCACCCGACAACTCTATGTCCTCGATTCGTAATCGTTTGAGATTGGCCAGATGGACCTCGAGGGCGTCCTTTTTCTTTTTGGCCTTTTGTTTCTCCTCGTTATCCGTCACCGGTTTCGAATTCGTCATCGATCTTCCTTTCGATTGCCTCGACCCATTGGTCTTCGTCGAGTATATTGACTTTGTCCATCTCGTTGATGAACCTTAACTCTTCTTCGCTGAAGAGTCCGGCATCTTGCAACTCGTGGGTCGTCATAGATTCGATCCGCTCAATTGCATAATAGGCAGATACCGGAATGAACAGGCCAATCATGTCGGCCTCGTACTCCATTCGAAAAAATGGAACACCTCCGTCGCGTAGAAATCTTGCCCCGCCTTTGGCATGGGCCAGCGCGATTTTCAAAAGCTCTTTTCTGGGAAGCATTCAGCTGTACCACTGCCGCGTGATCTGTGTCGGATCAGGTGCTCGCGCACAACCCGCGTGCTTGACGATTGGGGCGCCGATGCTTAGCCTGGTCCGATGGGATTCCGGGAAAACACGAAGTTCGCTCTCAAGATGCTGTTTTTTGGCGGTATCAAGGCCGCCACCGAATGCGAGATCAGTCGCCTCCGCGAGGAGGAGCGGCGGATTCGCGATCGCATCGAGGCGTTTGAGTCCTTTTCGGACGTCGCAGGTCGCGCCTGCGGCGCGGCGATGGACGACGATCTACTCGATGATGAGCCCGAGCCTCCGGCCTCAGAGGATACGCTTCACTAGTTCTCGAACTGTTCAACCAACTCGCTGAGCTGCTGTTCGAATCCACGCTCGTAGGCGCGTGCTCCGACATCGACGCCCGCGAGCGCGTGAAGAAGCGCAAGGCCAAAGAGATTGTCGACGGTGACATGGAAGGGGTCTGCTTCCCAGCCTTCAGGGCGATCAGCGATCAGCCCGCCGTCGATATTTCCTGTGCCGTCTCCGTTGAGCGTGATGACGGCAAAGTGGGAGAGTTCGATTTGCTTCGATTCATTTTCTGATTGTTCGGTCATGGTCCTTCGTCCTTTTCGTAGAGTGCTCCACTGCTGGAAAGTTTTCTCATCGTATCGACTAGATCGAGCACGCTGTCCATCCTCGGCATCTGTCCTCGCTCATGCAAAAGTCTGCAGACTTCATCTGGACTCGCTCCAGGATTGCCAGAATCCTTGTTTCGATCACAGACGTCGCGGAAGGCTTGGACAACGTTTGCCTCATAGATAGTGAGCCCCATCATGATCCACCCGTCCATTCGTACAGACTTTCCTCTTTGAAGGTTCCGGTTTCCCGGTCGACCTCAACCTGAATCTGGAAGACGTCTCCGTTGGATACCGTGACCAAAATGGACTGTTGATCCCGGCCCTGACCTCCGAAATTTTCGACCCGAACTTCTTTAGCGCGATCAAAGGGTGGATCGAGGGTTTCTTCGATGGTCTCTGTTCGCCCATTGGTATGGCGAAGTTTGGCTTCGAGAATCAGCAGCCCTGATCCCGATACCTCGCACCCCTCGATGTACCAACCCTGCCAGGGATTCAAGGCTTTGGTTTCGTCGAGCAGAACTTTCCATGATCCATCCGCCAATTGCTGTTCCACCAAATCGGATTCAATATCCGGATTGTTACTGATCTCCCTAATCGCCTCCTCGAGACTTGGCGCCTCGACGGAGATCTCCGCGAAGAGCTTGTATTCAACCGCGACTGTGTACGTCGGCATCGTCTTTTTTCTTCTTGTGTCTGTAGGACCAGTCGGAAAGGGCTCGTTCACCGTAGTGACGGTAGAGTCTTGTGCCGAAGAATTGTGCGGGGTCATCCGGGAATTTATCACCGTTGGCCATGTGCCAATATCCGGGTTCGAAATCCTGGGGTCCATGCCAACGCACGCCAAGTTCGAACATCCCGTCGATGATTGCTCGATACCAGTGCGGCATCGGCCCCCACATGGAACCGGTACGCTCCCACTCGGCGATTGCCTTGGGCGCGGCAAGGGCCTGCGGCTCCGCACCGTACGAGATGAGGCCGCCTTCCAATCGAAGCATCTCATCGACGCAGTCGTATTGGCGGTCAATTTGAGGCGGGGTCAGGTGCTCACAGGCCTCGTACATCAGGGTGATGGCCGGCGCCCACAGGTCCAGCCTGTCTCGCTCGCGCTTCTCGCCATCGACGAAGTGGAATTTTTCGGCTTTCGAATTCGATGAAAATCTCGACTCGAGCGCCCAGCCAATTTGTTCGCGCAGGGAGTCGAATTTTCCACGGATCAGGTCTTCGATGAAGGAGGAGATCGAAGCCACTCCAAACTGGTCGATCGCAGCAATGCGTTCGTACTCATATCCGAGCTTTATGATAAGACGAAGGCGACGTCTTAGCTCATCACGTATCTGGCTTGAGAAACTGGCCTGATAGTCAGTAATTTTATTATGAAGAAAGAACTCTTCGAACGACAGGCCGCTCCCAAGGAAGTCGGTCGATTTGGTATCGAGCCATCGAAGGATGCCCATCTTCTTTTCGGGGATTGCCGCATCCATTGCTTCCTGAACGGTCTCTGCCCCCGCGTCCGTCAGCTCTTCAAGCTTGGAGAATCGAGCTTTCCACTGCTCTTGTTTCTCGATCGCCTCCACATGGCGATTCAACATACTTTCCGTGCGAGACACAATGGCACGCTCGGTTGCCTCAATTCCTCGTGCGGAGATCTTGTCGAAATCGAGGTCATGCAGCTCGGCGAGCTTGCGAAGAAATGGCTGGTCTTCAGCCATTGACGGATGCCTTCGCGCCTTGCTTCTTTTGATGCGGGGTCCAAGATTTTCCGCATTCGATTTCGTACACGGTTTCCGACCTGACGATCTCCCCATCGAAGTAACCGGAGAAGGCCACGAAGCGCTTGGTGCCAAAGCTGGCAAAGCATGGGTGTTGGTAGACCGTGGAATATCCTGCAACGATATCGCTCCCCTCCTCATCGACAAGGCACAGTCGATGGGAGCCGTGCTGGTCCATTTGATGAGCAATCAGCAATCGCTTCCCGTTCTCGACTGAGTCATCGAAAAATTCGTAGATCTTCCCGCTCTGGAAGATTCTGTCGTTATGTTTGCCTAGTATTCTTGTGGTGGTCATGGCTTAAAACTCCGTGTCGAGAATTCCTGCTGCATCTCGCAACACATTGGCTTCGTGTGATTGCCCTTTGCTATCGAGCATGCCTGCGGCGTCACGGATGAAGTCTGCCATGAAATCGGGCGCGGCGAACTGTTCTCGCAGCTGCTTGCGCGCGTGGTCGATTTTGCCCTGGACGCGGACGGTGACCGAATCTCGAGCTTGGGCTCGGAGGCCGCGGAATTCGGGCGCGAGGGAGCAGACGAGCATCCACGCGATCTTTTGGGTATCGCTCATGTCGCGGATTCCCTCAAGCATGCTCCTGGACTGGAGCGCGAGGGTGACCGTTGTACGCGCTAGATCGTCAGCCCAGTCGATGGATTTGGGGAACCGCTCGAAGAGTTCGTCGATTTCGCGCTGTTGTTGTTCTTGTGCTTCGTTCACGCGTCTTCCTTTTCCTTCTCAGGATACCAGAGACTGTCTTTGGGATCAGAGCGGCTGGAGGAGGCCTCCCGCACTTGGTCGACGCAGGCCGCGTACATTTCGTTGTACACCTCCGTGTCGTCGTGGATGATATTGAGAATGTCGAAACCGCCTCGACCTTCGAGTTCGGTGAGCAGGGCGTTAACGATTCGTTGTGCGGTTTTTTTATTCATTAGTGACTTCCCCCACGAATGCTTCTCGCGTTCGATGGGCGATGCTTTGAAGCATGAGGATTCCAACGGCAGACATGCGCCCCACCTGCTCCTGCCAACCAGCATGATTACTGGTTCCTGCAACGATGACGAGGCTAGTCACCGTTCCGTCCAAAATTCGCTTGGACAACATATCCAGGTGATCGAGGGCCTTCTCCTTCTCGTCGTCGTTCATGCTGCCTTCTTCGGTTTGAGCTTACGCCCGCAGTTCTTGCATCGCCGCTTTCCGGTTTTCTTGTTTCGGACGATGCGGGGATTGTCGCAGCATTTCTTCTTGCGTTTTTTCTTCTTGGGAATCTCGGGGGCGGACGTGGGCGGCGCTGAAGTCTTCTTCGTTTTTTTCTTCTTCTTTTTCTTGGTGGAGCGATCAGCCTTAGTCTCGGCCTCGGAATTGTTTTTGTCTTTTGGAGACTGCACCATCATCGACCTGCGTGGTTGTTGAGCGCCTCCCACAATATCAGGTCGGTCGGCGAGTACTTGGCGAACTCTATCGGGTCCAGCTTTGCGTCGCAGAAATAGGCGATTCCCTCCACGGGCGAGGTATCGACTTTCGTAATCGATCAACCCCGCTTGGTACATCCACGGAAATGTGCTTGTGATCTTGTTCGTATCGAACTTTCGCTTCGGTCCGTCGTAGAAGTCGATGAGTCGCTTTGCTAGATCCTGTTGCTCAAGCTCATCATACTCGCTGAGCATGGGAAGCGTATCACTCAAAAAAACGCACATCTCCTCAGTGGGTGCGAAGTAGGTATCTGCTACCGTGCTCATGGTTCAGCGGTCGAGGCGCTCGTGGATAAGATTGGCGATCTCCTGGGCGAGCTTGGAAAGATTTCCGTCATCCAGGGATATCTCATCTCCAACGTAATAATGAAATTCGAGGACTGCCACACGCTCCTTGATTCCGAGAAGATCGTAGCTTGCGACGAGTCCAGCCCCATCGGACCCACGGTTGGCCAGAGCGGACTCGTCGCTGTCCCATTCGATCGTCATTCGTCATCTCCTGCCATTGCGACTGCATCTCGAGCCGCCGGGGATCTCGGGGTTCCTGGTGTAGGCGCTCCGCTCTCCCGTCTTTTCGAACGCTCATCTCCCAGCACCGCGCGCACGAGACAGCTGATCACATCCCCGACTGCCCCATACATGTAGCCGCAATTTTCGAAGGATTTCGCAAGTGCCCTCACGGCCACCCGAACGTTTTCAGGCTGACGGTCGTCGAGATGCAAGCGTGCTGTTCTGAAGCGCCACTTCGAGATGTTAAAAATAAGATCGGGCGAGTTATCCAGGCTTCGATCGATCGGTTCCCATTTACTCATGATTTTTCTTCCCTTGCGCGTAGCGTGCGGATCACATGGGCTGCCGCCTGCTTCTTGGCAATTTTCTTGGTGGATAAGGCGGGGGAATCTGCACTGAATCCCAGGGCACTGCAGCTCACCACGAAGGTGGGCTCATGGTCGGCGCCGCCTGTCCTGCGGGAATTGTACATGGGGAGTTCCTCTCCAATGGACTGGCAGTATTCGGATAGATCACTGATTGGATTGTCGGAATTGTCGTAGGGGAGTCCGATGTCGCTTTTGACTTTTTTAGCGACCTTGGGCCATGGCGGGAGGACCTCGTCGATGGATCGAGCAAGGGCCTCGACGCAAGCGCGTTGTTGGGAGAGCTTCTTGTTTGGCGTCGTGATCGCGCTGGATTCTACCCCTGGTTTGTGGAAGAATACTTTTGCGGTGTGCGTCATCGCATCGTCAGAATCTCCTCCACGCTTCATCTTGTACTTGGGCTCGCTCCACCCATTGAGCTGCGCCGCCATCATCACGATGGAGATTGCCTTGTGGGGATATTCGACAAGATGAACGATGACGGATCGTCGAATCGGCTGCCAATTCTCTTTCGATTTGAAGAGAATGAAGTGCATATCGATCAGCGTGGCCTTGTCGTTCGTGAGTTTTTGCAAGAACGCTTCTGCGACGACTGGATTGAAATCCTCGGTCCTCACAGCAACTTTGATGACGCGTTCGAATTCCTTCTCGCTTAGATAATCCAGGTCATCCTTTCGCACGGCCATTTGGGCTTGCTCGTTGGCTCGCTGAATTGCGGCCTTGGATACCTCGGCTGCTTTGGTCGAGAGTGCCGCGTTGATGTGCTCAGAGAGTTCTGCGATTTCCATCGCGCTATAGGGCATTGTTCGACCAGCGGTAAAGGCGAGAATCTGCCGCTGGACGATGAGGTCTGCGTAGCGCCGGATGGGCGAGGTGCCGTGAAGATAGGCAGGGAGATTGAGACCGTAGTGCCCTTCGATGACTGGGCCGTAGTTGGCCTTGTTCATGACGAGATTGAATTGTTTGCGGGCGACCTCGAGGTCGGAGACGGGTCCGTTGAGCCCCAGGCTCAAGCGCTGCATCATGGCCTCGCGGTCCGGTGCGGAGGCACGGGCAGTGTGGTTCCGAAAGGGTACTGGGATTTCGTTTTTGGCACAAAACGCGGCGAGTTCGGCGTTGGCGAGGATCATCAATTCTTGGACGATGATGTAGCCGAAGGTTTCCTTCGTGTCTTTGAGCTTTCGCAGATGCCCCTCTTCCGACATGACCCATCCATTGCTCAAATCGTAGAGCACAAACGCTCCCGCATTTCTGCGCTTTTCCATGAGTCCCGTGGCGAGCCGGGCCATGGGCGAGATTGCGGGATGCAGCGGATGATTTTTGTCATCGAGGATGCTGGGAATTTCGTCGTACGCGAGTTGTTTTTGGCTGACCAGCCGAGACTCATCGATGGATGTGAATTCCGTTTCGAGGGTATGGTCCAGGCGAATTCGAATCGCCATCACCGGACGCTCTTGTCCCTCGGAGAGCGAGCACGAGCCCTCAGAGAACCGCCGGGGGAGCATGGGGTGATTGCGGTCACCGGCGAAGTAGCTGGTCTCGACGCGTCGGTGGGCTGTGTCGTCGAACGTCGAGCCTCGGGTGATGGCCATGGCCACGTTGGCGATACAGACGGTGACGGTCCAGCCTCGCGCATCGCTTTGCGCCCAGATGGCGTCGTCGCGATCGCGCGTGGTTTTTCCGTCGATAGTGATTCCTTGGACGTCCATGCTAATCCGCTTTGACAAGGACCATGTAGTCTTCGTTTTTGAGGAGGCCGTCGCGCGAGGGATGGGGATCATGCACGACGGTGATGGCCCACTCACAAAGCGCGCCCACGCACGCGTGCCCCTGATCCCTCGGCCCTGGCCCACCGATGATGAGGTAGCCTTCGAACCAAAATGGAATTCCGCTGACGGTCATGAGTGCCAGTCGATGTTCCTTTTGCAGCCAAAGATTGACGTCTTTGAACCAATTTTCGGTTTCCTTGGCTTGAACGTCTTCGATATTGACCTCCAGGATCGACGCGAGGCAAGCGGCCATGCAGTTTCCCTCGAGACCGAATTTTGTTTGGTCAACGGGTTTCATTGAGTCACGCTCCCCAAATCCACACTTTGCCTTTTTCTCCTGATTTGCCAGTGTACTTGTTACGGCATCCTCGCCACCAGCGGTAATCGTTCCCTCCGTAATTCGGAAAGATGTCGATGAGTGCGACGTCGCAGGTCATGGGCGGAACGATTTCGCAGGCGTTACCGATAATCACCTCGATGGTTTTGCCATGAACCTGAACCCTAGGCAAGATCCATTTCACAAGTTCCTCAGACTCCTCCACAAGTGTCACCCGAGTCACGCTGCGCTTCTTACAGACCTCCTCCAGCTGGTAGCCCATGCCGAGCCCGGCCACCACCACATGGCCACGAGCGATTCGGACGCCGGGCCGGAGTGTGAAGTGTTCGCTGGGGGTGAAGGACATCCAGGGATGAGTCTCCCAGAATTGCTCCCCATCCTCGTTGCGAGATCCTCGGTGCAGCATGGGAATGAGGACATCCGAATCAAAAGCGATGGCCCCTCGCTTATTCCCCGAACGAATGGGGAGCACGCCTCCGGCTTCCAAGATTCGTTCCCGATATCCCCATCGCCCGTCCGGGGAGATTGCGAACTTCGACGAATCCGATTCCCATGCCCCGTTAGGATTTCTTTCGTTCGCCTGAGAAGGGGTCACATCGAATAGGCTTGGCTGCTTGTAGGTCTCACCCTTGATTCTCAGGACCGATTCGAATTTCATCTTCGGGTTCCAAGGTACCGGAGTGGCGATCTTGGCAGCCGCGTTGCGTTCGTCCTCGAGTTGATCTTGGCGAATTTCTGCAGCAGTTCTCGTATCGAATAAAAACATTACTTCCCTCGTCTTGGTACGAATTTGTCCATGTTGATGGTGATGTAGAGCATGGCGGAGGCGATGAATCCTGCGAGAATCTCTCCCCAGATCATGAAGTCTTCAGCTCAGTGAAAAGCGGGTTGGAAAAAATGAGCATGGTGCACATGAGTCGTCGCAGGCTCTCAAATCCCTTGTGGAACGCAACGCGACGCGTTGAGATGTAATGTCCGGCGATCAGCCAGTCCAGATCTTCTGGCTCAATGAGCGTCGTACGCTCCCATGAACCTCCGTGCCCATAATAAGTAACCTGCACCTTGACCGCGAAGAGAAGCTTCTTTTCTCGCACGTCGAGTGGGTAGATCATGATGGGTTCGGTGTTCCGAATCACCATATGAGGCGGACATTCCCCGGTCGCTACCGAAGTAAATCGATCGACCTCATCCTGAGTTTTGACGATGGCGATCTCTTCGGTTTCTGTGTTTTGGAAATAAAAAAGGCCGTCACTTGGACGGCCCAGATACGTGAATTGTTCCTTGTTGTCAGCCATGATACTCCTTGATTGCCTCGACACGAACGAGGAAGTCTAGAATTGCCCTGGCGTCGACCTCGTTATTCATGGCCATCTTTTGCATGAAATATTCGACGCTCATATTGTCTTCGAATACATCGAGGATCAAAAATGATGGACCCCCAACATCGTCGTACTTGAGCCAGGTGATCAGCGTGCCGCTCCCGATCTTGGTGAGCGCCAGGCAGTACCGGGTACCGTTGCCAGGCTGCCAGATATAGAGACCGTCGTCTTCAGTCCTGAGGTCGGGCAGAGATTTCGTTGCTTCGGTCGTCATGACTTCTCCTTGAGCGCGAGTATGCATTCATCGCGGATGAACGCTCCGAGGTTTGCCCAGAGCCTTTCCGCATGGTCGAGCTGTTTCCGGGTCAGCTCCTCTTCAAAGGAACCGCCACCATACTGGGGTTCTTCCAATACCCTGGCGTGAAACAAAATGTCGCGCGCCGATTGCGAGAAGCTATTGCCGAAAGGACGACTACACGTCCCCGTCTGCCAAATGTCACAATCAGGCTCAAACTCGAGGTGAGCGAGTGCCGCTCGTGCCAGATGCAGCATGGGCTGTCTATCCGCTTGTTCGGTCATTCGATTAGGCCCTCCAGTGCTGATGGATTTTCGACCGCAGAGATTTGACCGACGTTGAAACGCCGAGACGCTTGCAGGTCCGCGCGACGCCTGGATGAAGTAGGGCGACGGTGCGACACTCGAGCATGAACTTCACGGCTTCTTTTTTCGGATGCGCGTCGAGCCCGCGTAGCGTGCGCGGATCGACGTAGCCGTCTTCCTCGTCCCACGGAATGTCATCGTTGAACGCGTATTCGCTGACGTAATTGCCGAGCGTATCCCACGAATAGAAGGAAGATATGTAGCCGAGGTAGAACTCGATCCGGCACGTATCGACCTCCGCAGACTGGGCATAATACCCACCACGTTGCCGGTCCTCCAGGCCAAAATTGGCCTCGGACAGAATGCCAGTCTTACGGGCGACGAGCACGTGGCAAAGTTCGTGCAGGAGCACGTTGATGCGTTCGCTGTCTTTGAGATGGACGTAGAGTGATCCATCTTCGAAGAACGCGTTCGAAGGGGATGTTCCATTGCGAAGGGAACCCTGCTTGCGTCTGTGGTAGATGATGGGGATTCTCGCTTCGCGTCGCAGCGCTCGGATGAGCGGGTGCTTCGCAATGTTGGGTTGAGGTTTTCGGTGCTTCGTGCGGGTCTCTTTGAGGGCTTGGGGATCATTGAGGCGGTTACTGGTCATGGTCCCATCCAAATGAGATTCGCGTCCGCATAGTCGTAGACTTGTGCGAGGAATCCATCGGCTTCGTTCTCGAGTTCATCTTCGTCGAGGTCCAGGATCTCGGTGAAGTATTCAGCGAAGAGTGTGTCGTCGAAGGCGCGGCACTTGGAGATCTCCCATGCAATTTTCTCGACAACCTCATGCGTTGAGAGATCATCGTCGTGGACGTACTGCTTAATATCGCACCGATGTTTCCAGTTTGCCATGAGCCTAGTCCTTAGCCGTAAATCACGTCTCCGAAGACGCAGCACTGCACGAACACATCGCCCGTGACCGCGTCATCGTTCTCGTTTCGAAAATCATTCCAGTGTCTCTTGAATTTGGTCGACATGATCACCACACCGCGCTGAATCGCCGCGAGATCGAGGACGTACTTCTTGTTGTCGTCCTCAAAATCACAAAGGATCACCCTGCCACCTTCGACCAATGGAGCGATGTAGCACTTGCGAGTCTCGGCCCAGCTTGACGGATCCTTGAGCCATGGAATCTTGTAGATATCGAAGCCCTCAGGAAGAACCGTCTCCGCGTGTGGAGACCAAGCGGCCACCATATCGCCGTCGAACGCGGTACACAAAAGGTCGACGATGTCGTTTGCATCGACCTCCGCGGGAAGTTCGAAGGTGAATTTCTCGGTGTTGAAAGTGAGTTTTTCGCTGTCGTTCATGATCCGACCTCCCTCTGGTATTGCCACAAACCCGCACTATACGCCGACCGAAGGAATTTCTTATGTCCCGCCAAGGCTTTGGAAACGATCGCTTTCGCAACCTCGATACCATTTCTCTGGGCGTAAATCGGCCGGCCTTTTTTGTGCTGAGCCTTGGCGTCGTCGTATCCCATCTGATAGGCGCGCTGTAATGCTCGAGCGAAGCTGCGACCGCCTTGATCGGAAATGAGATTCAGGCGCATTTGACCGCTTCCCTCTTGCAGAGGTCGTACGCGACGCCAAATACGGGGCCGTCTTCTGATCGCGTCAGCGACGTGATCTTGCTCGAATACAGCACGGCAATCGGATGAGTGTTGACCCAATCCGTGTTGTTGTTGCCCGTCGCCCGCGCCTCGCTCCATATCCTCATCATCACGGCTGAAAACGAGCGTACGACTCCAGACAAGTTGCAGGCATCTTGGACCAGGAGGGCATTTTCATAGTCCTTGGGACTTAGACGATCATTGTTCATTGCTTGTTTCTCCTCAAAAATAGATCACCAAACAAAACGGCCACCGACGCGCCGCCTACCCCGAAAAAGAGCACGAGCAACTCAGTAATGCCGCCACAGATGCATGCGAGAGTCATGGGCTTTTCTTCGCTGGAAAGAACGGAACCTCTTCGGTTTCGATGGAGAGGCCACGATCGCTCGTGTAGTAGGAGGGGCGATCAGGATCACCCGTAAACACTCCCCAGTCCCCCGACTCTCGTGCGGCCTGTTCGGCCTCTTCGGCGTCCTTGAGCGTCTCATGAGCCGAGATGATCCCTGCCCAAAATCCGTCCGAAGTATGAGGAACTCCATCCGGATAAAAGTACACGACAAATACGGTTTTTGGGTGGGTCATGATTTACACCTTGGCAGGAAGTCCCATTGCAAGCCTATCCATCCGAAACTGGATTAGCCGACGAATTTTGTGGAGAGCTGTTGTTTCAAGTTGGCGAACGCGCTCACGCGTGAGATCGATTTTCTCTGCAATCTCCGCCAAGGTCTGCCCGTCGCCACCATCGAGCCCATAGCGTGCACGAATAATGTTGCGCTCACGCGCCGGCAGCTTCACTAGCATTTCCCGCACAAGATCAAGATCCAAATCGTGATTGGTTGCTCGAAGTGGATCAGCGGGGTCTGGAATGAGGTCGCCAAGCATTTGGCCATCCTTGGTCTCATATTCCATGGAGTAATGAGGCTTGAGTGTGAAGGTCTCGAGTTTCTTGAGGACTTTCACCTTCAGGCCTGTGATCTCCGAGAGCGACTCGAGATCAAAGGGAGTGCCTTCTTCGAGTAGCTTCTCCTTGATGCTGTAGTAGCGTTCAATTTTTTCTTGCAGGTTCACGGGCAGTCGAACGAGTCTGCCGCGATCACGGCAGTGTCGTCCGATTGCCGCCCTGATCCACCACGACGCGTAGGTCGAGAACCTCAATCCACGATCAGGATCGAACATGACCGCAGCCTTTTGGAGCCCGAAAGTACCCTCTTGGATTAGATCGTCTTTGGGGATCTCGAAGCGTCGAAACTGTTTCGAAATGAACATGACGAGGCGGATGTTTTTTTCGACAAATTCGTTTCGATAGAAAACAAACCGCTTCCATGTGATTTCGATTTGTCGAAGGTATGCCTCGTAAACTTCCTGCCTGAGGTGATCGCGTTCATCAATGTTTCGGTTTTTGGCTCGCTGAAAGAGCGAGAGGGCGATTTGCATGGAGGGATCAAACGTGGTGAGGGCGATCGCCGATTTCATCCTGGCGCGGATCATGCTCTGTTCGGCGGATTCGCCTGGACTCTTGAGGGCCCACGCGGAGGTGGAGGAGAGGTTGGAGAAGCTCGATTGGTCGAGCGCGGTCTTGCGCTTGGGAAGGCTGGCAGCGGCTTGTGTGCAGAAAGCTAGGGCCTCTTTGATGGTGTGTGGATCAGACAGCAGGGCGAGCCAGAGTCCAGCCTTGGCTCTGCGCAGCTTGCGCGCAAGTTCAAGTTCCTGGTCTGCGGTCAATAGCGACCTTTTTCCCGCGCTTTGGATCATGGCGCTGGAGATGGTATCGGATTTTTGCATCGAAATGAATCGCGCCAGGAAGAAACGCGGGAGGCGAACGCGAGCGGCTCGCCTCCCGCAACAGGAGAGACTCACTGGGGATCGCGTTTCACTCTCGAGCGCGCTCGAGCCGCGCGAGCACCTCGTTGTTGAGGAATTCGCCTACAGCCTCGTAGACGCCGGGGATGTGTAGGACGGCGGTGCCGCCGATTTCCCCGCAGATTTTTTCCAGCTCGGCGTGGAACATCTCGGTTGTGACCCAGCTGTAGTCATCCGTATTTTTTGACGATTGCATCGATGTCTACCTTTTTCATGGAGTCTGGCCACGCGTGTGGCGTTCCGTCTTCGTCGAGAACGATGACGGAGGTGACGCCTTTTTGGTTGCTTTTGAGGATCAGAAGGATTTTTCCTGGATAGAAGAGGGCGTTCTCGGGAATTCGGTTCCGCTTTATCTTCGTGAACGTCTCGTCGCTCATCCTCGATTTAGGCCTCGATGCGCCCTTCGCGGACAGCCCGTCTGCTATTGTCGAGCGGAATAAGGGCGTCCATCTCGTTTTCGATGAGCACGGTGTAGGCGGAGTGCACGAATATCCCGAGTTGATCGTAGGGAAGGTTGGCGATCCAAAACATCTGTTCTCCCGTCACTTTGTCGATGGGCGTTTGAGTCAGCTGTTCGATGACAATTTTGTCGGATGGGCTAATATTGAGGTCGAGGGGATCACCCTTGGGTTCGGGGCATGGCTTCGTAAACATCGCCCGTAATTCCTGGGCGCCCTCGTCGTACTCTCCATCCCCAGTTGGATCGTCAGGCTCCCCAATGAAGATGTACGGTTCGGCGTTCTCGAAGCTCCAGCGAGTCGGGTCTAGAATCCGCCCATCTTCGAGCAAGACCCACCCGTGACGGCAAATCGCCTTACTTCCCCAATACCCATCCTCATCCACGAAGCCGTTGTAGAGGCCGTAGACCTCATCGCCGCCGACGAGATTGCAGGCATGATGGGCGATGGCGGTGCACTTCCCGTGCCACTGGTCAGTGGAGAGACCACTGATTTGTTCAAGCTTCTTGATGGTGAGTTTCTCGGGCTTCATTACGAAGCCTCCTTCCTTTTGTCTTGAAATTGCTTGAGATGGAATCGACACCGAAACCGAGGTTGATCGCCTAGAAACTCACGATGGTCGTTGATCAGGTTCTCGCCCCCGTACATGGAATCCCCGACCATGGGCAAGATTTCCACGTGAGCTACTCGCAATGCACCCGCGTCAACGGCGAGATGATACAGGCCCCACCAGGAGTAAAGCGCAAGCTCGGAAATCTTGAGCGCTTCGTCTGTGTTTTCTTCGATGAGAAGATTCAGATAACGCCTGAGTGTCCCTGCCAGATCGATTGCAACCCGCTCATCCTCGGTGGAGGGTTCAGAGAGTTCGGACAAAAACGCATTGATGGGGCGGAGGTATCGGGCAGCCTAAGGGCCATAGTGGGATGATTCAATTTTCCACCAATCACCTTTGAGGCATCGAGTCCAGTTCTCACGAATCTTTGCCAAATAATCGCCAAAGGTTTCATTCTCATCATCGGGATAGGATGGATCCCAATCTTCTTCGCGGGATGCATAGCTCATGCTCGTACACCATTCCTCGAACGAGGCTGTGGTCGTTGGCTCGTAAGGAATGCAGTAGGAGAAGTTTTCCTCGTAGTCCTCGGCGATGGCACGCTTGACGAGCCTGTCAGTGCGGGCAGTCTCATCGAGAAAGACCTCCTGTCCCAACCCGACGACGTGAGCGCAAAAGTCGGAAAGGCCATCGTCGCTGAGGTAGTAACGATCACGCTCACTTTGTTCGAGTCCAGGCTCGGCTCCCTCGAACGCCTTGGAAACGTGGCTCGTTTTTTCTACCAGGATGTTGCGAAATGCAGTTCCAAATTCTGGCGTCCATGCTCGCATGATCGCAGCCTTGGTCCTATCGACACTCTCGACGGGCCACTTGATTTCCGCGACGCATTGCCAAAAGGTATTCTCGTCGCATGATCCCGATCGCTTGGTGATTCTCATCATTTCTCCGTTCCCCAGAAGTCACTTAGAAGCTCAAGCAAGCGCTGAGAGTTGATTTCAATTTGTTGTTCGAAGCGACAAGTAAGCTGGTTGATTTCAGACTCGGGCGGTCGCACGATCAGCCCATTTTCGAAATAACTTCCAAAACATCGAAGCCTCGCACACTGCAAGGCGTTGTCGATGATCTTGCGCTCAACAGAATCAATCTGCTCGAAACATTTTCGCGTGACGCTTTTAGTCTCTTCGCCTTCTTGAGTCATCGTCATCTCCCTGAATATTGGAGTCATCGAGCACGACCCAGTAAAACCGATCGCCATCAAAATACCAGATGAATGTGAGTCCATCCTTCTTGATAATGGTGTGAATATTGACGTCGGCATTGTCCCAAACTCCAGCGACATCATCCCAGCTCCACTTGAGCCCCTCATTCGTAAGGCCTCCGGTCCAGGATTCCTCACGGCAGTCCAGGATATTGAGTGGCGTGTAGGTTGCCTCCTCGGTGGAGATGTATGCAAACAAGGCGGTCTTGGCCTTATTGAAATCGTCGATGAGTTCGTTGGCGTCTTTCATGATTTCTTTCCAGAAGTCTTTTTGACCTTCTTTTTCGGAGAGAGATAAAACCCATATCTGTCCGCGAGTTCCTTCGCCGTTTGGATGCCATTCTCACGAATAATCTCATGATGCATCCTTCGCCACCATTCCTGGAATTCGGCTTCATCGGCCCGAGTGAGCTGACCAAGACTGCAAAGTCCGGATACCACAGAAGTTACGTTGGCACTGAACCCGCCAATGACGCCATCGATGGTGTGATGATGAGCAAGCGTCCATTCTCCGCGGCCGAGATAGAGTATGACATGACGACCATCGACCTCGATGGCTTTTTTGACCGCCAGAGATTTGGATGCATCCCATGGAACGAATTTCTTGAGGACGCGTTTCACCTTGGCGACGCGTTGCGTCGAGGTCGGCTTCCTCGCCTTCATGACGCTCATTATTTCTTTCTCCGATCCATGCACTTGACCCAACCCGCGGTAAATGCACCGATCTGAATCTTGGCCCACCATTCATTGTCCCCTTTGACGTCGGTGAGGCGGGGATCAGCACAGTACATCTCGAGGAAGGCATCGTTGATCTCCTTTTGGAGAGCGCGGTGTTCCCCAGCAGGGGTTTCATCGAGATATTTCTGTGCAAGTCTTTTGAGTTCTTGAGGAGTCAAGGTTACCTGGCCTCAGGGCGAGTTGGCGCCGGTCGAATATGTTCGGTGGGCATGGCCCTATAATTCCACGAGGTCTTCGATGGGACCCCAATCGTCGGGCAATTCGAGGTCGCCGGCCTGAAGGGTGTCGTACTCTTTCTCGCTGAGCAAGATCACCGATATAGCAAAGTGGAGGCCTTTCTCCGGTTGCGGGCCGAACGTGAATGGCAGCACTTCGTTCGTCGTTCCAACCGATCCAGTTACCTCAATCAGTCGAATTGTGTCGTCATCTTTCGACTGTGGAACCATCATGATTCGCGTGATTTTGGTATCTGATGTTCGGTGTTCTTTGGCAAGACATTTGGCGATCTGCAAGAAAGAGCCGGGCCCTAGTCTGATCTCGATCAACTGTTTTAGTTCGACGAGTTGGTCGGTGGACAGGCGGCCGACGATGTTTGCGAGATCATCGTGCGTCATACTTAGCGAATCGAGTTGCTCCTGCAACGTCTCCAGCGACTGATAGATGTGCAGGTTCTGTTCGGTATAGTGGACGGTTCGAGCCTGCTTGTCCCATACGAATACAGAAAATCCTTCGATGACAAGATCGACATAGGATTTCGCGGCGTCCATCGGAGATGCGCAGCCGATCTCGTTCGATAGATCGTGCTCATACCCCCCGGGCATGAAGCACACGATATATCGTAAGTCGCTGCGAATGGCTTGCTTATCTTGCTCAAAGACGGCATCCGCGAATGCGTCGATGTCGTCGCAGGGCTTGCCTTCCGCGTTGACCTGGGCCATCTCGGCGCGGAGGTCTTCGTCCTCGATTACAAATACACCACCGAGCTTCTTGTCTTTCTTGGGCTTTGCTTCGTCGGTCATCGTTCACTTCTCAAAAATGGCAAAGAGTCCCCCACCATGGAAAGCCCTTACCGGCGTGGCTGCCGCCTCTTCCTCTACTGGCAGGAAACCACTTTTGCCTGAGTTCTGAGACGTCGTAGCCTTCAGCTTCCCACTTTCTCAATTTATCGTAATAATTTTCCGGTTCATCTTTTCTCCGGCTAATACTCACCCTCCACCCGAAAAAGCAAGTCTCTCGAACTTCTCTATAGCCTTAGACGAAACTGACGGCTTGACCGACTGCATAACGCTTAGTATGTCGCGTTTCTCCACATTCCTCTCTTCACCTGTCTTGACGGACTCAACAAAGGGAATGTCACAGGACTTCTCACAGATGCGGCGGATATCGGCACCGCTATAACCTTC
>SDBU01002223.1_pt1 | contig 26235 bp, 24 predicted proteins | sample 2277071 | NCBI WGS metagenome assembly SDBU01 (sample SAMN10397929, study PRJNA504765) | marine sediment metagenome | isolation source: marine sediment core GS08_GC12, 126 cmbsf | place: Arctic Ocean: Gakkel Ridge, Loki's castle | collected 2008
ATTATAAGGAGCATATAATACCCGTATTTAGGTGAGGTGTGTCTTCTAATAATTTTCCTGCCTTTACTCACTTGCCAATAAGCGATTCAGTTCACCATTTTATCAATCATTGCGCTACGTTATAATTTCTCTGTTGCTTATCCTGAATCTGAGGTATATTAAATATTAGTTCATTTACTTAGGCGCAACGATTGATAAAACGCTATTCTATGTAATCGAAACCAAGAGGTTCGGTTATTTCAAACGCAAATAAACAAAATAGGTCATCGAGAAAACTGATGATTTCATCTTGTACTTAACGGCCTGCATCAAAAGAAATAGCAGGTAAAATACTTTAAGCTGAATGAGCACGATCGATGGGAGCTAAGACATAAAAAAGATATCGAAACATTTGTGAACGGCCGGGAATTTCAGACATATAGCAGATATCAATGGTGGTACCAAGTTGCGTGAGCGGGGCGGTTTACGGTATCCTGGTCCACGCAAAGGTCAGCCGCTATTTTATTATCTTGACATCCACCGTGCGATATGATATCATAAAAAATATTTTTCATCCATTTACCTAGATAACAACCGCCCAACGGATGTGTCGCTCCATGGAAATGGGGCCAAAATCCTACGGGCGGTTTTGATATTTAGCCCTACCCAGACCACCTCATAAGGAGCTTACTGCGAAATAGCGCTCCGGTTTTTCCACAAAGGGTAAATATACGCTGAAAACACGGAACTTCAGGTTTCGCCTGCTCTTATTAGTAAGTTTGTTGGGCCAACCTGGCCTTTCATTCGTAACTGAATGATTGCCATCCAAAGTGTCAATTAGAGCGTGTAGAATAACGCCATAAATTAGCAAACGCTGTTTTTCGCATGTATGATTCATCCTTATGACAGTTAACACAAGGGGCTGAAACCACTTTTGAAATTCATCAGACGACAAGAATCGATGGACGAATTCTATTTATAGTCCGAACCCCTTCATTTGTGTGTTCAACTAATGCCTCCCCAATCCCTCTTTGCCAAGCCCTTTCGACGAGACGCGTTTTTTTTGCTTCAAGTACCTTAAAAAAGTTGAGTAATTGTTTGCCCCTTTCATCCGAACCTAGATTAACAAAAAGGCTTTCAATCCGAAGGATTTGAATTCTGGACCAAAATTGAGCGAATAGATACAGAATATTAAGGTAGGGAAGCCATGAATCGAACTGCGAATCTTTAGGAGCTGGAGCCTTGATCAATTCACGGAAGTCAGATTGAGCTAGTGATCGGATTTTCCCTACCAGCTCGTCAGCCGACTTAAGAATAGGATCGATATGCCTATCAATCAGATCTTTGGCCGACTTACGTGCTTCTGACCTACGCCGATATTCCTGGTAGAGATAGTCCAGAGCTTTTACTACCAATCCGCCGCTTAGTCCTGCTCCTACTAGATCTAACCAATTTGTACTCAACTTTTAACCTGTACGAGTCGCTAACATGATTCTCACCCGCCTGAAACCCGGCCTAAGCATCCCGAATCAGATTTTGCGTACGGGAGTTACAGGTCGGGTGGAGCTAAAGTTAGATCCTCACGTAGTTTCGTCTATTTCAATATGCCTCTTTACTAAAAAGATTTTTGATATAAAATCTTTAAAATCTTTATTGTTTGTCTTCTGGCAAATAAAATCAAACTCCCTTTCAGCAGGTACATTCATTGCCAAGAGTGAGATGCTTGCCTTTTTGAATTCAAGTTCATCAAAAGCAAACATAAAGCGAGGATCAACCTCAGAACTCTTCTTAGTATCATTCCTGAAATACTTATTCATAAAAAAAAGAGACAAATCATTCATGGCCTGTATCTTATTCTATCATTTTAGCCGTCAGAAGTTCTTAATATTTCATAAAAAATCTGTAAAATCAAATAGTTTCTATCTGAGATTTACTGTTATGATTCAGATTTTTATTAAGCCCTTTCCCTTTCCCCCATATTTCACTCACCCACCTGATCAACCCTATCCCTGATACAAGCAACCAGCCTCTCAAGCTCTTCCTCTTTCAATCCTAATAAGAAATCCAGGTTAAGATCTGTTTTCAAAAGCTCTTTAATCCTATCTACCATCTTATCCTTTGTCATAGGTGCTCCCACAGCGCTTCTCTATCCTAACCCTTCCTAGACTATACAGGTAAAAGCCTATTATTTCAATCCATAGGATACCTCCCCCGACTATATATATTAATTTGTTGAGGTACTTATCTTACCGGTCGACCGTTCCTTATCTGTCTAGGAAAGATAAGATCGGTACCATCCTTACACAGAAAGGAGGTGATCAAAAATTCTAAGTCAAACATTCCTAACCCACCCCCATAGGATCCTAAACCATCCTACAAATACCCCTTCAATTAGGTAGAAGGCCTCTTTTAAGATCCCATCCCTCCCTCAGATACACATCCCAATATCTCCACATCCTAAACGCCTACCATACCTACCAGCAATCTAATCTCAAACCTACAGGTGAAGTGTCTCTATCTTACAAACAATCTAACCAATGGAGGGAGTCATGGATCAAGTGAAAGAAATAAGAAGGGAAAAGGTTTTTGTACCATCCGGGATGAGCACCAAAGAGATAAGGGAAAAATACGGCCTAAACGCCCAGTCAGCTTGGAGGGCTAAAAATAAAGGATTCTTCGTAAAGAACTATTCCAAACCCCAGGTCAGAATAGATCCCAGTCGTTTTGACCCGGATATTTGCTATAGGATCGCAGGTAAAGTCTTTAAAACCAATCTCAGCCATGATCCAGTCGCGGTCTCAATCCGTCAAGATCTAATCCAGGAGGCGGTGAAAAGTATGTGGGAGAAGTCAGGACTACTGAAGGAGTCAAAAAAGTACAGTATCAACTACCAATTCTATTTCGTGGCCAGAAATTACATGAATTTGTATCTCTCAAAGTGGAAAAATCAAATGAGATATTATACGCTCTTTGAGGATTTGGTTAAAGCCGTGAAACAGAAAGGGAAGAGAGTCTATGATCCTGTGTTCGGTTGGGTGTATTGCTGACTGGTCTCAGACCTAACCTGGATTACCCTCCAGAAAGTCCATTCTCATCAATGATATTCTCCTCCGATACTACCGCAAAATACCTTCCTAAGACAGTTTAAACACCGCATAAATGGTTGTTCTGAATCATCGGTATATCTATGGATGGGGGAGGTGAATAATGCTTCCTCTATCCTTATCATCTTCCCTGAAGACCAGGTTGAAATTATAGATGAGTTCTTGGGAGTCATGAGAATCGATTTTCTTAACTGAAAGCACCAACAAAGCATGGTCGGAGTGAAGATTATTCTCGGGATCCTTGAATTTTGAAAAATTTTTATATTCGGTATTACATAAAAAATGAAGTAAAAAATTAATCAACCCTACTAGGATCGGGTGGGGATGGACGTTCTGATGAAGCATCTATTAGTTTTCTAAGAATGATAGGGGTAGATGCACCGATTTGAAGAGAAAGTATTGCATTCAAAGTAGCACCAGATCTAGAATAAGCTAAAGCGATAGCACCCCCAAATAATATCATTATTGAGGCAATAATATAATACTTTTTTGATTTGATCCACCAAGGGAAAACAGATGGCTTTTGATGAAAAATATCGTAAATTACTATAGCTTCTGCCCCCAAACCCCCCAACAAACCCCATATAAAGATCTCCCAACTGGGCATTTAATAATCTCCTTATGTCGATGGTGTAGTACCTGAAGTAGTGAAGATCCCAAAACCTTTTTTCTTAAAAAAACGTGATTGTAACGTGAAGAGATCTTCTCCATTCCCACTAGGGACAGATGATTTTCGTACCAAAACAGGATGATCAGCTAAAATCTTGCCTACCTCATCTTCTGTTAAATTGCTTTCTCGTGCAAGAGCACGGACTGTCCTCCAGTCATACCTATCGTCCTCTAAAGCTCCAAAAATCTTTTCTTCTTGAGGATCCTTTATAACATTGCGCCAATTTGTTTCCATTACTATACACCCCTTTATTTATTATATTTAAATATTTTGAGCTATTTTTCAAGGTATTTCTCGCTCCCTCCTTCACCTAACACAAACCACATCACCCCAGCCCCAGATCTAACTTTTTCCAATTAGTTAGATTTCAAGTAGATCTAAAATCCTTTGTAATTTTAAAATGTTATACCATATCAGTGTGGGATATTTTATTTTCCACTTGTTTTAAAATCTAAGTTAATATATTAAACAATAAGAATAGTTAGATTAGGAGGAAAGGAAGTATCAATGGGAAAATTGAATGGGTTAAACCCTAATCACCCTAAAAAAGGGTCAAGAATAACAGTAGATCCCATCCGCTCGGAAAAGAATATCAAAAGGGTCAAAAGACTTCTGAAGGATAATACCAGAGATCTACTACTCTTTACCATGGGTATTAATAATGGACTCCGGATCTCGGACATATTGAAACTAAAGATTGGCGATCTCAGAGATATAAAACCAGGGGAGACCTTAAAGGTTAAGGAAATGAAAACTGGTAAAATAAACATCCTTATGGTAAATAAATCTGTTCATAAGGTAATGCACCAATACCTGGATGAGGTAAAATGCTCTGACGAGGATTATCTATTCCAATCCAGGAATGGAGATAATAGACCATTGACCAGGGAAACCGTGAATAAGATGATCAAGGAGTGGACCAGGACCTTAAAGGGAAACTATGGGACCCACACCCTGAGAAAGACTTTTGGGTATATTCAGAGGACAAAATATGGGGTTTCATTTGAGATCCTGTGTAAAAGATATGGTCATTCTTCCCCTTCCATCACAATGAGGTATCTTGGAATAGATGATAAGGAGGTCAAGGGGATACTCTTGAATGAGATATGAAGGATTTATAAGAGAGGTATCTTTACCTATATGTTATGGCAAGAATCTTATTGAAAATAAAGGCGTGAAATTTATAAGATTATTTGGAAAAGATATTTTTATGAACAATGTGCAAAAGAAGAAGGGTTAATCAATGGCAGGTCCAAAACCGAACTATGAAGAATGGTCAAAAGAAGAACTTATCGCTGAAATTAACAAACTTTCTCAAAATAAAAAATATGGTCTTGTTTGGGACAAAGAAAGGGAACCTGAAGATGTAGTTCTACAATGTAAGAAACAACTACCAGTCCTCAAGATAGTCAAATCAAAAGCAATTCCAAAAAGGAATTCAGACCCAAGAAAGCCGACCCACATTTTAATCGAAGGGGATAATTATCACGCCCTTTCAGTCTTGAATTATACTCACGAAAAAAGTATCGATGTTATTTATATCGATCCACCATACAATACAGGTGCAAAGGATTGGAAGTACAATAACAATTATGTTGATGAAAATGATGCATATCGCCATAGTAAATGGCTTTCATTTATGAACAACAGATTAAAGATTGCAAAAAACCTTTTGAAACCTACTGGTGTTTTGATTTGCGCAGTAGATGAGAATGAACAAGAACGATTAGGTTTACTTTTAGAACGTATTTTTCCTTCTTACCAAAAAACATGTGTTACAATCGTCCATAACCCCGGGGGAATTCAGGGTGATAATTTTTCTTATTGCCACGAGTATGCTTACTTCGTTTTCCCAAAAGATGGAACTTACATCAGTAGAATAATTAGAGATGAAACTGATATCCTTCCATTAAGGGATTGGGGTGGAAATGAATCAAAAAGGGAAACAGCTAAAAATAGTTTTTACCCGATTATTAGTGATGGAAAAAATGCAATCGATTTTGGTGATGTATGTGATGAAGATTTTCATCCCGAAGCAGCAAATATAGAACAGGATGATGGAACTATACTAATTTATCCAATAGATAATAGTGGCGTAGAAAGAAAATGGCGATATGCAAGACAGAGTGTTGAAGAAATCAAGGAAAATTTATTTGTTGAAAAAATAAATGGCGAATATGTCGTAAGAAGAAAAAAAACTGAATATAGATATAAAACAGTGTGGACAGACAAAAAATTTAACTCAAATGCCTACGGTTCAAACTTATTGAATAGAATCATTGATGAAAAATTTCCATATCCGAAATCTGTATATAATACCAAAGAATGTTTAGATGCTGTTGTTCAAAGCAATAAAAATGCTATTATTCTTGATTATTTTGCAGGATCAGGCACAACAGCACATGCCGTTCTTGAGATGAACAGATTAGATAATGGCAGTAGACAATTCATACTTTGTACAAATAATGAAGGTGATATTTGTGAAAAAGTATGTTACCCACGAGTAAGAAAAATAATAATGGGATACCAAGCGAAAAGCAAAATCTCATCTTCATTATTTGATAAGAAGTTATCTTTTAGAGATCTTTCAAAAATTGATGGAATACTTAAACAAGTGGATGAGATTAAAAATACCTATTCAGATACATTTGATAAGTTTGAAATGAAATTTGATGATAATGTTCTACGTGTTTTTGGGGTTACTAATAAGGAAAGTGACGTAGAAGGTTATGGTGGTAACTTAAAATATTTTAGAACCGATTTCGTTTCAGGCATTTCCACAGATCAAAATAAGGAAAGGTTAACAAAACAATCTGTGGAAATGCTCTGTTTGCGGGAAAATACTTTTGACCAAGTTTCTGAAACAGAACTAATCAAAATTTTCAAGAATAACTCAAAGTACACAGCTATACTTTTTGATGAAACAAAAATAGATGAATTGAAGAAACAGATAAAAGACATTGAACATCATATTAGTGTTTATGTTTTTTCATTAGAGGATGATGATTTTTCAGAAGATTTTAAAGATATGGATGATAAGGTGAAAGTCTGTTCTATACCGGCAGCAATTCTAAATGTTTATCGAAGGATTTTCAGATGATCAAAGAATTACAATATCAAGTAGAAGCCATTCAGGAATCGACCAACCGGTGTAACCGACTAATAAAGCACGAAGGTAACAAGACTTACGTCTTCGAAGCTCCAACGGGTTCAGGTAAGACAATAATGATTGCTGAATTTCTAAAATCATTTATTGAAAACCGATCAGATGATAGGAAGTTTTCTTTTCTTTGGTGTGCCCCAAGAAAGCTTCATAGACAAAGTAAGGAAAAACTTGAAAAATACTATAAAGATACTAAAACCCTGAAATGTTCATTTTTCGATGACCTATCTGATAAACAAATTGATGAAAATGAAATCCTATTTCTTAACTGGGAAAGCATAAACCAGGAAGATAACATCATTATCCGGGAAAATGAACAAAACTTTAATTTAAGCAATATCCTCCTCAATACACGTGAAGAAGGTCGAATAATTGTGCTGATTATCGATGAAAGTCATCATACAGCTACATCTGAAATATCCGGTGGTTTGATCAAAATATTTGATCCAAAAATAACAGTAGAAGTTTCAGCTACACCTCAGTTACAAGGCGATGATAAATACACTGTAGATCGAGAAGATGTGATCGCGGAAGAAATAATTAAAAAGAATATTTCAATCAATCCTGACCTTAGAAACATTGTCAGCGGCGAAATTAAAGACGGATATAAGGTTGAATCTGCTGGTAAAGAGACAAGTGTTGATCGCCTATTGAATATGGCTTTAGCCAAAAGAGATAAACTTGCAGAGCATTTTCAGAATGAAGGTTCGAATATAAACCCTCTACTATTAATCCAATTACCTCATAGAAATGCAGATATAGATTTAAAAGATGAAGTAATTGATCTCTTGAAAGACAGGTTCGATATTTCTACAGAAAATGGGAAACTAGCAGTATATTTATCTGAAGGTTCAGTGAATCGGAAAAATATCGAAAAAAATGACGGTCCAGTAGAAGTGATGATTTTTAAAGAAGCTATCGCATTAGGTTGGGACTGTCCACGTGCACACATTTTAGTACAATTGAGAGATTGGCAAAGTATTGTGTTTTCGATTCAAACAATAGGTAGAATAATGCGTATGCCGGAATTGAAGCATTATTCAGTGGAAGATTTAAATGTCGGCTTCATCTACACCAATTCCAGCAACCTTTCAGTACACCACACAATTGCAAATGGGTATACAACAATACACAACTCCACAAGAAAAGAATCATATAAAGAAATATCCCTACGTTCAGTCCATTCAAAACGATTCAAAGAAGTAGAAAGGTTATCACCCAGATTTATTTACCATTTTCTGGCAGCAGCAGAAAAAACAAATCTCAAAAAGAACATTTCAATTGATATAGATAAAATTACGAGAGATTTGATCTCTGACGGGATAATTGAAAATCCAGATCAAGACGTAGACCATATAGAAACCGGAAATGTCATTACATTCAGGCAAAACGAAGAGGACATACAACACCTTTTGGATTCTTTTGTAACTGAAAACCTTCATCCCTTTTATGAACAAAAACGGTCAATTGGCAGGGTAAAAAATGCCTTTTATAATTTCTTTAAAAAAGAATTCCCAAATGAATTTGAGTATAACAGTATCAAAGCACAAATGATTGTCTTAGCTAACGTGAATCAACAAGTATTTATTGATACGCTAAATGAAGCAAAAGAAACGTACAAGGAAGAAGTTGGCCGAAGAGCAAGGGAAACAGAAGTCGATGAGGTTTGGGAAATCAAAGAATCAATCAATTGGCATGAATCTTTTACTCAAAGGGAAGTCTCAAGATGTATCGTAGAGCCTTTTTATGAAAGCAAAAACGCTACTAGACCGGAAAAGATATTTGCTGATTATTTGGAAATGAATAAAAATGTCGAATGGTGGTTTAAAAACGGTGACCGTGACAAAACATACTTTGCTGTCCCATATAAAGAAGGTGATGATACGAGACCATTTTACGTTGATTGGATTGTGAAGTACAAAAATGGCACAATTGGTTTGTACGATACAAAAGGTGATTTAACCGCCCAGGCGGGAAAATCAAAAGCTGCAGGTCTTTGGAAGTACATTAAGGAGGAAAACGAAAAAGGGAAAACTCTATTCGGTGGTATTCTTTACGAAAAAGATGGCAGTTTTTGGTTAAACAATAATGAAGAATTTACATTCGATGGAGGCAACCCGCCTGGTGTTGGCTGGAAAATATTACCAAATGAACCGAGTTGAATAATTGTGTATTGCCTTAAGGGAAACAATGCAGTAAAGTACCATCATGTGAGAGAGTAATGATAAGCAAAGAAGAAAGAACAAAAAGACTTAGTGCAATAATTAATTCACTCCATGATCTCTATCCTGGCAAAGAACATAAATTGTTAATAGATAAACTTGACTTTCTTTTCACAAACTTCAACTTAAAACTCTTCAAAAAAGGTCTTCATAATGGTGAAATACCTCAGCCCCACACAGGCATGACTCCTTCCTTGCTTGAAGACACGCATTATTTCATAACCTGTGGCAGTGGTGGAAGAGCATTATCTATACTGAAAAATCATAAAGATAAAATAGTGCAAACAATAAACCCTAATGACGATGTTAAACGAGGCTTAACTTTTGGTATTTACAAGGAGATGGTCAAAAATCGGGAATTTAATGTAGGTGTTTTTACAACAGGAATGGGTCCTTCTTCAGTTGAAATTGTGATGGGAATGGATTTTCTTGCAGTGGCCCCAGATAACATAACAGTTATCAGAGTCGGAACAGCAGGAACTATGCAGCCACACATACGTGCAGGCTACATCACAATAATAACTTCAGCAATTAGGGATGAATCTGTAACAGATAAATATGTTGACAATGATTATGTCCCATTCGCCTCCCCCGAAATAATAGTAGCTCTGAAGACTGCTAGCCATAACGCTAAATTTAATAACATAGAAATAGGCCCAAAAATAACAAAGGATTCATTACAATGGGAGTTTGGGAACACACCGCTTCGAGAAAAATCAAAGGAAGCGAGTGACATAGCAATTAAGGGAGGTGTTGTTTCCTCCTCAATGGAATCATCCGTTATTTATACACTCTGTGATCTTTATCAAAACAATTTAATATATCCCAGTAAGGGGATAAAAAAAAAAGCAAGAGCAGGGACAATTGTTGCAATCATAAATGATCCTCCAAATATCGATGAAGAAGTACATTTTATGAGTGACAATGATAAAATAGTAAAAGCTGAAAAAACAGCAATTAGAATTGCAGAAAAAGCTATAAAGATCCTTTATATGTATGACAATGATCTAATGGATAAAGTAACTCATGATAGGTTTAGTAGTGAGGTTGTTGAGTTCAAAAAACAAAATGAAGAAAAGAAAACTCACTTACTCACTATACAACGACAGATGAGGTCAACATACAGGAATTAATGAGGCTCAGAAGTCCTCAATCTACTTGTCAATCGTATCATATTTACTTTATTCTACATGCCCCTAATGCGGTTGTGAGAAGCTTCCTTGCGGAGGACTTTCAGGATGGCCAGAAAACATCTGTGTTTCGACATCGACAACGTACTGGCACAGACTGACCAGGCAATGCGAAAAGTCATCCGAGAATTCACAAGGGGACGCGTGGACCTTGAGTATGAGCATGTGATTGACTTTGCCTACTATGAGTGTAAGGACGCAGGCGGGAACTCAATTACGAGGGGCGAGTGGGCCGAAATCCATGAGCTATTCTCCGAGCCCGAGATCTTGCTGACAATACAGCCCTTCACCGGTGTCCAGGCGAATTTACGACATCTCTCCGAAGAATACGAAATCCACTTCGCGACATCTCGGCTGCCCAAAGCCAGACGAACCACCATAGAGTGGCTGGAAAGACACGCTTTTCCCGCCCACAATCTTCATTTCCTGAAACATGGCAAAAAGCATGAATCCCTCTGTAGACTTGAAGCCGCAGTCGAAGATGAGTATGAGCAAGCCAGAGCTTATGTAGAAATCGGAATTCCGTGCTACCTTATTAAGCACCCATGGAATGCAAACAAGCCGTCCCAGCCTAACCTTTTTTGGGTTGTTGGATGGCCGGAACTTGTTAAACAGTTAATGTTCCAATGAAAGAAAGCCAATATTGTTGCCTCCTCTGGGATTTCTGCTTTATCGCTGGTCTTTGCTCAGGCAATCGTCTTGTTTCTCGATTCCTATTAAAGGTGTTTAATCGACCAAATAACGGATGAATAATGAAAATAATATAGAGCCAAAATATTTAACCCTCTTTGAAGCCTGATTAAGACAGACTAGAAGGAGTATGCAGCAATGAACGACTTTAATGAAAATCGCAAGCTTTTGATAGAGCGTGAAAAAAGACTTAAGGAGTTGGATGCATTGATCAAAGCTAAAGAAAAAGAGATGAAAGAAGTTGAAGAAGTTTATGCTGAATTAATTGTTGAGAATGAAAAACTTGTGGAGATTTTAGAAAGCTGCAGTGTAGACGTTTGTCCATATAGACTTGCCTTTGAAGAGATGAGAGATAAGTACAGAAATATTATTTTAGATCATATTAGTAATCAGAGATTTCACTTCTTTATGTGTTTTCGTGGAAATTATTATGCACGTTTAGATGATGATCGATTTCGTGAGAAAACAGTTGTTGAATATCATCAAGAAGTAATTGATAAGAAAGGTTATTGCTGGTGGGCTAAGTTTTTTAGGAGAAGGCTCCCAAACGGGCTTTATGAGCGATTAGAACCGTTCGGTGAAAGTATTAGCCTTGATAAATCTAGTGATGTTGCTGCTAACATAAGAGAAAAAGTGAAAGAGAGACATAATAATAAAGAGAGTGTTTATCTTTTTAGTTACAGCCCAAACCCACCTGATTTTGAATTGATCGTTTGTAATGTAACTGATTTTTGTTTTGGAAAAGAAAAAATACCATACGAAAATAGGTTAGATCAAAATCCACCTCAATGTGCTTATTTTCCAGATTACTATTTTGATAAAAAAGAAGGGAATTGTGAACACTGTAAAAAATACGATCCCCAAAGATGTACTTTGCGGTTCCCATCAAATTTCTGGTTTAGAATTGATAAAATAGAGAAAATAAAAAATGTCAACAAAGAGTTTATGAATCTGGAAAATTGCTTCACTAAAGATTTCATTAACTTAGCAATACCCATTTTTTATCCTCTATTGGTCACTCAAAAACATGGAACGAAATATTTTCAAAATATGGGTGTTTTTACTGATATAGATATTAGCTCCACCGCCAAAACGGATTTGCGCGATTCTGGAATGGATGAAAGAATACTTAGAGTATTAAAAACAGTGGATGGGAAACAAGACCCGGTACGTGGCGCAAATATACAACCAGTTAAAGAGCGGAGAGATGAGAATGTTTGGGAATACAGGTTTTCTAAGAAAGGCAGAATATATGTCCAATATCGTAAAGGTCAAAAACCTCTAATTGAGTCTATCGATTTCGAGCATAAACATAAAGGATAATATTTGGGGCAGGTGCCAGCTTTTTGTGCTACCAAAAAGGTAGAAATGACTTGGAAGAATAACAGTGAGCGCTAGTGGTCCAGATAGGATAACATGAACAAAACGGATCTAGTCAATGAGGTAGCCAAGGTGGTCAGCACTAAAAAAGAGGCCCAGGCAGCAGTGGACTGTGTCTTTTCAACCATTACCAAGGCGTTGAAAAAGAAGGATACGGTTTCTCTGGTTGGTTTCGGCACCTTTAAGGTCGCGCAAAGAAAGGCCAGGAAGGGAAGGAATCCGGGGACCGGGGAAGAGATCAAAATCAAGGCAAAGAAGGTACCCAAGTTTGTAGCAGGGAAAGCTTTGAAGGACGCTGTGGGTTAATCAGCATTTAAATGGTTTTATAAGGCTCTCATTGGCGGTTGCTTAAGTGATGAATTCCGATTGAAATATGCTATTTTTTGTGACTGCCAGAAAATGTTGAGTTCATCTTGAAATCGCGAGATGATATCATTTCTTCTTGACCTTGTCCTGCTCTTTTGTTGTAATTGAAGTTGAGACAATTGAGAAGGGATCGCGAGACCCCTAACTTCCCATGTTTATTGAATTAACCGGAGACCTCTCCATATAGCAGTATTCAGATTCACTGGACCGCTATGCAACTTCAGTGGCTTATAAAAAAGCTCCGCGTCATCTATCTTATCATCTATTTTATCGCTTTGCTGTCCTTCTCTATATTTAACATAGCTGCTGCGACTCAGTTTTCTGAAAAAGGTCTGGTTATCGCAATTTGCTTTCTGGCTCTTAACGTCATTGTCGCTCTTGGCGGGCCTATCATTGTATCGCAGAGTGTCTTTTGGGGCTCTCTGTATTCGCTTGTGTCATGTGCACCGCTTTTCCTGGCCGCTCTTTTCCTTTTGGGTTTTGCCGAACAAATTCTTTACCTGTACCTCTACCTCATATCACTGGCCTTATCTATCGTTGCCTTTGTTTTGGCCCTCAAGTATGCCCTGCTCAGTTGGGCTTGGCAGCATTGGGAAAAGCTGAAGTATCTGCTCCGGGAGATTGGCAGAAAACCAAGGATGGTTCTGATTCTTGGGCATCTTAGAAGAAACTATATTCGTTACATCGCTGCAGTAGTCACAGGTATTCTAGGATCACTCATAGTTAAGTACTTCCTTTAGGAGATGGTAGGTCAATAGCATGAATAGCTAACTGAATCATAGTATCCTTTCACCTTGATGATTTTATCGAATTCCGGTTGAAATCTGCACAGGCCACACCAAATAATCTAACCTTCTTTATGAGAAATAGTTGAATCGCAAATAAGTACCTTTTTGCTTTTTTTCCTGTCGAAGATTGCATCTTGAACTAGATATTTTGGCTCAAAAACAGACTAAAATGAACCACCAGCAATCAATAGATGTCAGGATATCGAAATCATATCCAAATATTCATGAAAAGCACTAAATTGCAGATACATAGCAGGTATCCCAATACGAGAAGGCGCTGAAATTTGTGGTGGATTTTAAGAACACTCTACACGAATGTCCCCTTCGCCTTAAACACATTTAATTTAAACTTGAATGAATGGAAAGTTAATTCATTGACATATCTATTTGTTTAGTATTATTCTAGGGGCAACATATTGAAAGGACAAAGGTTTTTATGACGTTGGTACTGGCAAGAAACCTAATTAGAAGGCCATGAATCTTACACAAGGAGGGCCTTATGTCGACTGTTATGTCAGAAATTATTCGTTGGGCTGGCTCCCTGAAATATTGGGAACAGGTTACGCTTGATAAAATCATTGCAGGAGAACCTTTCGCCGACGAAACCTACCAAGAACTCTACCAGCATCTCATTGAAGATGAAGGCCTGATTAAAAAGAAAAGCACTCGCCCTCAACCCCAGTTTCTCTCAGCGCTAGATCTTCCTCAAGAACCTTCCGGACAGATAATGCTCGCGAAAATCTCAAATCTTCAAGACGTAAATGCATTAGCACCCAATCAAACGCTCACGTTTGGGACAGCACTCACAGCTATTTACGGAGCAACCGGGTCTGGCAAATCTGGGTATGCCCGTGTATTGGGTTGTGCCGGATTTACACGAGGAGATAAAGAGGTACTCCCAGATGTCACCAAACCAGCCATTCAAAAATCAATCCCTTCAGCTGATATTGAAATCTGCTATGATGATGGAACCCGTAGTTTTTGCTATCAGGTAGGAAGCAAATGCCATGAACTCGCTTCATTCCATGTATTCGACGCGACCAGCGTTAAAGTCCACTTAACAGCTTCTAATGAATTCAGCTTTTCGCCAGCGGGCCTTAAGTTTCTCACTGAACTGGCAAAGCAAACTGACATAGTCAGAGAACGAGTAAAGCAGAAAGCCAGGGAATTTGAGAAACCACACGAGTTTACCCCCCTGTTTCAAGGAGGAAGATCAGAGATAACGGAATTCATAGAAAACCTTGGCCCTAATACTGACCTGAAGGAGCTAAAGAGAATCCCAAAGCTGTCAGAGGATGAAAAGGCCAAGATTAATAAGCTCGACAAAAAAATCGCTGAACTTAAAGCCAAGGATATACCGGCTCAAATTAAAGCGGTCTCACAAAAGAAAAACGATCTAGAGAATCTTACCAACCGTCTCAGAGAGACCCAAGATAAGCTCAGCGACGAAACAAAAATGAAGATAACAGGCGGCATAGAGTCTTATGTAAAAGCTGAAAAGGCAGCCAAACAATTAAGCGTTGACAAATTCAAAACTAACTATTTTACACAGACAGGGACGGACGTCTGGCAGAAATTCATAGAATCTGCGAAAGCTTTAGCAGATGCTGAAGGAACACCGGAGGAGCTATATCCGCAACCGGGAGACAGATGCCTCTTATGCCATCAAGTTCTTTCAACTGAAGCCCGAGATCTTTTGCTTCACCTATGGGAATTCTTGGAAGGAGAAGCGCGGTCGAAACTGGAAACAGTGCAGACAAGTCTAGATAACCTTAAAGATACATTAGATCAGATGGACCTTGATTTTTTTGATGAGGAATCTATTTATTACAGACACCTTAATGAGGGAGACCCTAAACTGTCAGAAAAAGTCAAATCCTTCATGGAGACCTCTAGGTGCTGGCGTCAGAAGGTAGATAAGGGGATTTCAGATCATAAGCTTGACGCCCTGCCTGTATTGCCAAATAACAGTGTTCCAGAGATCGAGCAAATAATCAAGACTCTAAACAAAGAGCTTTCTGATCTCAAAAGTAAAAATCCGGAAAAGGAAATAATTGAGCTTGAGGGTAAGTTACTAAACTTGCGGCACCGCGAAATCTTAAATCAGCATTTACCGAAAATAGAAGAATATGTTTTAAAACGAATGTTGGGTCAGGCTATATTAAAGATTGGAGGAACAACGAGGCATATAACTCTCAAGTATAATGACTTGTTCAATAAATTGGTTACAGAGGGCTATCTTGAACTATTCGAAAAGAACCTCAGTATTCTAATTCACCCGATCAATATAAAAATGGAGACTACCCCCCGGAAAGGGATGACTTACAGGCAAATTGCCCTTAAGACCGATCCTGATAGTCCTGTAGAAAAAGCTACAACAGAAAAAGTCTTAAGCGAAGGAGAGAAGCGAGCTGTAGCCCTTGCTGATTTCCTGACGGAAGTCGAGCTTGATCCTTCGAGTAAAGGGGTAATTCTGGATGATCCGGTAACATCTCTTGACCTTGAATGGAAAGGAATCATTGCAGCTATCTTGGCTAGAGATAGCAAGTGGCGTCAGGTAATAGTGTTCACACATGATCTACCATTTCTTTATCACCTCCAAAGACACGCGGAAACAGAGAATGTTGATATGCAAACGCATTGGATTCAGCGCGGGGAGGATGGAAAACCAGGTTATGTTTACCTCGAAAATAGTCCGGCGCTCGAAAAGGATTATCTAAAAACCAATAGGGTACGTGAGCTATATAAGCAAGCGAAAGATGCTCAGCCCCAAATCCAAGAGGCGGTTCTTAAGCAAGGGTTTGGTCAACTCCGAGCATGCTATGAGGCTTTCATAATATATGAGCTTTTTGGTGGAGTTGTTCAAAGGTTTGAAGAACAAGTTCGCTATAAGCTTCTGAAAGATGTGATATGGGATCAATCAGTAATAAAGGAGGTGATTGAGAAATATGAATTCCTTTCACGTTATATTGAGGGGCACCTCCACAGTGACGAATATGCTGCTCAGAAGCCCCCGCCTGAACTGCTTCTGAGCGAGATTGAATCGTTTGAGGCTATGAAAAAGCGACTCAAAGAAATTAAGAAACAACGGAAGGCAGCATAGATAAGGAATTGGTCGAGCTGTTTTTTATACATACATTATCTTGAGGATAAAGTGGCATTATCAAAAGAACCAGACTATAAAAGACCTTTTTGTACCGAGGATTTTCGCGGGTATTTCAAGTGGAAAAAATCATTTACGAAAATGCTTTCAGGCAATCTCTACCATGCATGTCATTCAGATGAATTAATAGATATATTAGACGATGAATGTTTAGACTTACGTAGCAAATGGTCTCTTAAATTACCTGCACATGGTCTTTATTCTGTCCCTGGTTCCTGGACAGGATTAAACTACTTCAGCAGAGGTAATAACTACGGTCCTTTCTTGATCAGGTTCCCACTCTCAGTTCTAAACGGTAAATCATTCATGGTCTTTCGAAGAAAAGGCAGCGATAGACATAGGCATTTCTTCGTCCAATACGAGGCAAAAATACCTGTATATAGTTTTGGAAAAAAATTATGGAGGACAGTAAACCCCGGCTATTATTTCAACAAATCTGATGATGGGTTGTTAACACTTAAGAGAGGTGCAATATACGATATTATCATAACAGAACCGCTTTCGATTAGAACCGCAACTATTGAAGGAGTTTATCATCCTCAGTGTGTTCCCGGAAAATGTGGTGGAATGACTTTATCAGAAAGTACAAAATTGGTAAGGAAATTGGCCAGGAAAAGGTTCAAAGAATATTTGAGAGAGAGCCGTTTCTATGAAAGACTTATTAAACAGTTTCCTGATCTTGAAGGAGAAGAAATAATACTACCGAGCCTTGATTAGATTTACATAATATTTTAGTAAGTAATGTTTGGGGTCAGGCTTTGAATTATAAGGTTTTCAAGTCATGTATTAAAAGACTTTGTGATATCTTCCCATACCTACAGCCACCCATCATCCTGGTTTTATTGCATATCTAACACATATCGTATATTTCTTCAATAGGTTTTTTCAATTTTTTATTAACCATTTAAAAAGGAGGTAAATCATGAGAATTTCACAAGCGGTAAAACTTTGGTTGGAGTATCACAAATTAAATTCCAAAAAAAAATACTACCAGGGCGTATGAAGGAATCCTTTCAAAATTTTGCAATGAAATCAATGGCAAAGACTTAAATGAGCTAACTACGGAAGAGGTCTTAGCCTTCCTCAACCGCATCACGGAAGGTAGGAAACCACAAACAAAACGAACCAGGTTTTCCCACCTTACAGCTTTCTTTAACTTCACCAAAACCAATATCGATCAAGATTTTCAGAATCCTTGTGACAATCCAATTTTAAAAAAGATGTTCAAAGCCAAGGCCGTTACCAGTTGGGATATCCTTGAAAAGGAGGTTGTTGATGAAATTATTTTCAAAACAGAGAATCCCAGGAACCGCCTCATGCTGGAACTTATGGCCCGTGGATGAGGGTCGGTGAAGTTTTAAAACTAACCCCGAGGGATGTTAATGACCGGAAATTGATACTCAGGGACCCGAAAAGTGGTAAGGAGAAAGAGATCGTATTTATTCCTCAGAAAGTTGCCGATAGGCTCAAAGACCATATCAGGGAAAAAGGCATACAACCGGATCAACGCATTTTCCCTATTTGCTATGAGGCTGCAAGGGCAATGGTTAAAAAAGCGGGCGAGAAGATCGGGATCCGCCTGAGACCCCATGATTTGAGACGACACTCCGCCACATATGCATCTCGCTCAGGCGTTCCCATAGAGATAGTCAGTAAAGTGATTCTGAGACATGCGAATCTGTCAACCACCCAGGGCTATCTGGAAAAGGTTAGTGAGGCTGAAGCAATGAGGTGGATTGAAAACCTGTATGCCTAATAGAATTAATTCAGGGTGAATGCCATAATTGAATTCACCCTGATAATTCATTTTTTCAGATATCATATTGATAAGACAGGATTTTAAGGTTTTGATATTTGCAGGGTCATAGCAGGTATTACAACCCTTATATTGAGAGCTTGAACTTTGAAAAATTAGACTATTAAACGTTTCTAACAATAATATTTGGGAGATTTCTCTGTAGCTAAAGGATAATATTCCTTATTCAAGGGGCACAACGTATTGATAAATTACTCTCTAATGGATTGCCCCATTTAAAATGCTTAACAAGTTCGTTTGTTGTTCATTTCTTCTCTGATGATTTTTCCACATGTAGTGTCAGGAAATCAAAATCTTACAATATAAAGTAATTCTTTCCCTTGACATGGTGAAAGTTATGTTTATTTTATTAAAAGGGTTAGGTTAATATAATTAGCTTAATTTATTATATTTAAAAAAATAATAATAGACTTATTTATAATTTTTATTATTTTAATAAAATGGTTTCTTATTCTTTTTTTGAATGCTGCTTGTAGAACCATAAAGGAGAAGTAATGTCTCAGGCAACGTGTATTAGCACTATGGATAAACAGGAATTTGCAAGAAAGCGTTTTCACTTTCTGAAATTGAATATATCTTTCTTCAGACTAGCGTTAAACAATTTCTTTGCGAACGTATCTTTCAGTAGAAAAATGTTGAGGACTAACAAAAAGAGAAAGGTCAAAGGTTAACGGTGACTGCAAATAAATTCTCCCGAAATTTTGAAATCTTTTTCAAGCGACTGAACCCATCATCTACATATGCAAAAACCGCGGCTAGAGCCCAAAAAGAAATTCGCTCGTTGATTGAAGATAGGGAAGGACCTTCGGGTGATTTTAGAATTAAATCTTTCATCCAAGGATCTTATGGGCGATATACAGCCATCCACACGATTAATGATGTAGATATCGTTGCTCTCTGCAGCCTTTCGTACAAAACTTCTGCAAATCAAAACACCAGAAATCAAATATTTGCGATGATAGCTTCTAGTATTAAATGTAATAAGAGATACAAAGGCAAGGTTCTCTTCAATGACCAAAGCATTTGCATTAAGGTGATTCTGAAAGGTATTAAGTTAGAAGTGATTCCTGCCTTAAGGGTACCAAAGAAGCAGTTCAAGTATGAGCCATTCTATATTTTTCGAACTCCGGAAGATGGAAGAAATGATGGCAAGTGGGAACTTACTTATGCACGTCGCCATCAGGAGTTATTATCTGAAAAAAACGATTCTACTGATGGTCTTTTCATTCCCATGGTAAAGGTTCTCAAGCATATTCGTTTTTTAGATTCGCAACTTAATGATAGGGATGCCGTATCTTTCCACATAGAATGCTTACTATATGCACTTAAGAATTCAATCTATTCGGGAAGTATAGGCGAATGTATTGAGAATATATTGAATTCGTTGGCAGGATTTACTCCCTTAAAGGCAGTTAATTCTGAGATTCTGTTCCCGTGCCGGAATAGGCTGCTTTTTCGAGAGGATGAATGGTCCTTTGGCGCCTATACTAGGTTCCATAATGCCGTTCTAAGATGGAAGGGCTTATCTCAGAAAGCCAATAATGCGGTAGATGAAAATGAGGCTGTGACTGCCTGGAAAGAGTTGTTAGGAGATACCTTTTTCCCTCTAAATCCACAATGAGAATATTACATAAACGTGGATTTGAGTTAGCCGTTTAAGGCATTTATGCTGTTTATCAATGAAAGTAAAACAAAAGAGGAGGTAATAGCTATGAGTAATGGTCCTAATGAAACTGATGAGGCTTTTGATGATCAAGAAGATTACGAAGAAATTGTTGAAATCGACGAAGATGGGAATGTTTATAAACCAGGGAGCGCACCAAGAAGCTTTGGAAGTCGAAAACCAACGATTCTTCGAGACCCAAAAGGAGAATATGGCAGGTGTGAAAAATGGCAAATCTCCAGATCAATCGAGAGTTGATATTCACGGGATCCGATTTATTTCGGCCTCGAATGGCAGTTGAGAAAGAAAAAATGGCACTTTTTTTTCCGAATTTCTCATTCTATGGATCTGGAGAGAGAGTTACATCTGTTAAGGGATACCTTAGCACCAGTTATTATAACAAATATTATGTGAGAATTGAGATCGGACCAAACTATCCTTACTCGCTCCCAGATATTTATCTCCCATACACTACTCTTGAAGCTAATTGTCCTCATAGGTTCAAAAATGGTGGTATATGTGTGATAAAAAGGGAGCAGTGGTCAAAGACTCTTTCTTTGGCTGTCCTTGTTGCCAAAGCCGCAGTATGGGTAAATAAATACGACTCATGGAAACAAAATGGTAAATGGAGATGGCCTGGAAGGGGCCAGAAACACTGATGACTACTCAAAAGGGCGAGCTTGATTTTGACCGTATTCATTATCTTCTGAACCCAGAACAATTCGCGAAAACGCGTGTAACAATTGTTGGTTTGGGGAGTGGGGGGGCACCGGTCTGCGATCATTTGACCATGAATGGTATACGTAATTGGGATCTATATGATCCAGATGTATTAGATGGTGTAAATCTAGTCAAACACCCAAGATTACGAAAAGAACTTAATCGATCAAAAGTTGAGATACAAAAAGAATGGATTCTTGACCGAAACCCTTCCGCCCAGGTGAAGATATTTTGTGAGGATGTCATGAGTTCTACAGGCTTTCTGACTTCACTCCAAGAATCCGATATTGTTATATCTTGCCCAGACAATAAAGGTGTTAGGGAATATATAAATGATAAGTGTGTGGAAAACGGTGTGCCATTCGTTACTGCCTCTGTCTTCCGAACAGGAATTGGAGGAGAGATCTTTGGTTATATCCCCAAACAAACAGGCTGTTATCAATGTCTTCAATTATTTGCCCTGGAAAAGGATATAAATCTCAGTGATGACGATCTTGGGTTAACTGATCAGGAAAAGGACCGAATCTATGGGTTGGATGATCATGACTTTAAGGCCTCAGGGTTGTCGATTGATATCCACATGATCGCCATGATTCAAACCAGGATGACATTATCCATTTTATTGAGAAACTCTCATACTTCGATGCCACGACTCAAGTCAAACTGGATTATTTTTGGAAATCGACCAGCAAAAAACATTTTTCATACCCATTTTGAAGTCAACCAAATGATGCTCAAGCCTCAAAAAAATTGTATTTGTCATATTGTAGGCAATTCAGAGAGGAAAAAGGATGAACAAAATACTCGGTAAGTATTTAAACAAACGCGAGCAAGAATTTTCTGCTACAGTAGAGATTCCAAAAGTTGTTATAGATAGGATTAAAGATACGGTACTACAATCAAATGTTGAGGTAGGTGGAAAATTTTTAGGACGAATTAAGAAGCGTAGTGGAAATAACACTCATATGCAGATCGAAACTTTTATCGACTCAGGTCCCGGTGTTGATCAGTCAGGCGCGCACATTATCCCTGATGCAGAATATCAAGAGGCCTTGTTTCGCGTTATAGAGACGATAGATCCCGATATCGATCATATTGGGTCCTGGCATAGTCATCACTGTAATCAGCTTGATCATCTAAGTCCACGGGACATCCAGGGTTATACTGAAAGTGTTAACGACCATAGATATAATAGTGATTTCTTTTTCGTTATGTTAATTGTGGGGGTGAGGAATTATAGCATCAGGGCGCGTTTCTATCTTTTTATAAGAGGAGAGGACTATTATACAGAAGTGGCTAGTAGTGAAGTGAAAGAAATTCAGCACGTTTATATATTAGAGAAATTAGTCATGGAGGCTGAGAAGGCTGTAAAGCAAAATGTACTAAGGCCAGATCGTGAGATATTAGGATTACAGCGGCCCAATAAGAAAGGAAAGGTTGCTCCAGTCGAAGAAGATCGAGGTAAAAAGAGAGGGAAACAGGCCCGCGATATTCAAGGAAAATGTCACACAACCGAAGAACTTCCACTGGATACATTACAACGAATTCGTGCGGAGGACATGAGGTGGTTTAAGAAGAACTTACCAAATGCTAAAACAGTTTATAATCAGAGAAGTAATTCGATTATATGGATTCTGACAGATGAAACTTCAGAGGGTGTATTTAAAATCCGTTACGAGTATCCACCTCAAAGTCGCGAGGTTCTAGAAGCTCATTTAAAGTTTCTTTTTAACGGCAAAATAATAAGTGACGATAAATTAATTTTAGATGAATCACGTTTCCATATTATTAAAAAATGCTTTGATGATATGCGACATAGAGCTATCCATTTTGTTGAAGAAAAGAGTACTGCCACAGAAGAACATAGGATGTTTGCGAAGCAACCACCATTAACAAAACAAAAGTGAGTTATTATAAATGCTTGATACGATCCTGGATGGACTTGCTGTGATTTCATCAGTAATAAGCAGCATAACGCGAATGGGTAAAGATGACGAATTGTTTCAAGAAATCAGAATGTTACAAAGTCAGGTAGATAGCCTTAGCAACAATGTCTGTAAATTAGACTTTACGGCTTCTATACCCCAGGCAGTATTCGATAAGTACAATAAAATTATTAATACGCTAATATCCAGTAACCATCTTTCTAGATATTTTGAAATCGAACCAACAGGGCATGGCACGTGGATGGTTATTGAAAAACATCAACCCGGAAGGGGGACAAAAACTATTTTGCGTGATCCGAAAGGAGAATATAGCTATTGCAGCAAGTCGAGCGACCGCAATATAAAGAGATAATGTAAACCAATAATGAGAGAGTCTTTGGGTGTTTTGAATTTTGCTTATTATTGGGACGCTATTACATATTATTAATTACGTTAACAAAAGCATAGCCAATAGAAATGTATATCTTTTGGGTAGTAGATTATCTGTATGCATCTATCGATCTAACAAGCAAGTTGACTTGCAAAGTATCCTCAGACATTGAACTTTGCTTCGTTCATAAGTATCCATAATTAAGAAATGGAGGCCTGTTTGCATTTTTCAGAAAAACATTACTCCCGACAGGTTAAGTTTCTTTCTATTGAAAAGCGGCGAAAAAATGTAGAGATTACAGATGGTAACTAAAGGAAGCTCTACTTGGAGAAATGTTTCTGAAAAGGACAAAATTCTTTTATGGGGACGGGCAGCAGCACGATGCAACCATCCTGATTGTAAAAGGTACCTTGTCGCTCCTGCAACTACCAAGGACGATGAGGCAATGTATGGACAAGCAGCTCATATTGTAGCTCGCGGTAATGAAGGTCCTCGATCTGATCCCAACTATCCACCAGCAAAGTTAGACAAGTATGAAAATTTGATTTTGCTTTGTGGAAACTGTCACACAATCGTAGATAAACAACCTAATAAATACACCAGAGAAGGGTTGCAGAACTGGAAGGAAGAGCATGAATATTGGACTCACCAGGTGACAGATCCAAAAGGTTATATCCCCATGCCATGGATAGTAATTGTACAGGAAGATATGCCTCGTATTGATCTATCAAATTTAGCAGATGCTCTAGAACATGATTGTATCAACAATGAACCACACCCTCTTCTAGTATCCCCCCATAATGGTGGATGGGACAGTGCGGCTAAACAGCAAGCAGACTTCGTTGAAAAACTTATAGCTATGACCAAAGCATCAGAAAGAAGATTTGCGATATTCTCTTTGACGGCTATTCCCTTAGCTGTGCATCTCGGTTTTATTCTGAGTGATCGTTGCCGCGTTGCGCTTTTCCAATATTACCGCGATAAGGGTTCCTGGGTTTGGCCCTCAGAACAACTCAATTCGATAAGCGGGCTAAGCACCTCAAAAACAATTTTGTCAAAGAACGTTTCTGGGGAGGTGATTTTTCGTATATCTCTGAGCGCAACAGTTACTCAACAGGTTTGTCACCCACTAGTCAAGAATCCTATTGCTGATATTCATATTGAAGCGGAGAAGCCATCAGTTGATTGGCTGGTAGCACGAAATCAATTAAAGGAACTCGGTAACTCTTTTCGTGAGGCATTATTGTGGGTTCGAGATAAATTTGGTGAGCCATGTAGTCCAATCCATCTATTTTATTCAGGACCAATCCCTGGCGCAATCACAATTGGGCGTCAGTATAACCTACGCATGAATCCACCTATGAACCTCTACGAGTACCGCCATGGTCGGAAAAAACAATATGAAAAAGTCCTCTGCCTTGCGGAAGTTTAAAAAATGGGTATGTTAGCTCTGTATTTTATCTTATGCTGCATTGTACTATCGAAAATTGCAGATATCTTGCCAATATCCACAGTTTTCAAGGGGTTACGATACCATAAGGATATCAAAACCTCAAATCATATGATGAGACTCGCCCTAATCATACAATAGTCAGGTCAAATCGTACCCTCCCACAAGATGACTCGTGATTTGTCGAATACTAACTGAATTCGATAGTCTTTACCAATGCTCAATCCTCTATCCCCTGTAACATTCATAATTTCTTGACAAAATGCCCGCCTGAAAGTAATTTACCTCCAAAATGATTCCAAGCCTATGAAAAGCAAAAATACTTCCCTTAACAGGAGCACCCAACCATGACCCTTACCAAAGCAGAGCTTATCGACTCCATGTACAACCAAGTCGGCCTATCCAAAACCAAATCCGCCCAGGTGGTTAACTCCCTCTTAGAGCTAATCAAAAGTACCTTGGAGACCGGGGAGGATGTATTGATCTCAAGATTTGGAAAATTCTCTGTGAAAGATAAAGGGGAGCGGAGGGGTAGAAATCCTGCGACCGGTAATGACTTGATGTTGGACGCGAGAAGGGTGGTGGTGAATTGGATATATTTAATCATCCAATCTTTGAAAGCAATAATATCATAAACCCCAAAAATATCTACCTGTGTTTTGAATTTAGTTCTGGCCGGATACCAGTAATAATAATCCCATCGGTCTAATAGGTTAATGGCGTATTTGCGAATTTGATATTCATTGGGCATAAATTCATTGGCCGTATGATGAATTGGCGATTTTACCATTAGGTTGCAACGGCTTTAGCTGATTGAGGGGTAATCATAAAATATTTTTAAATTGCACTAAATAATTGTTGTGCTTATAATGAAACTTATAAGAGAAACAACCAGATCAGCTAAACCTGCAAGAATAAATGTTGGAGAAAATCATGAATAATTATTTATATAGAAAACTTCAGGGTGAAAGCACTTATAAGAAGGCAGATTGGCAACAATTAGCTGAATACTTTCACTACAAATACAATGAATGGAATCTGAGAAGATTTATAGGTAGTGTATTACCAGAGCAGCTTGATAGATTTGCCAGAATTCGTTGGGGTGATAAAAGAGAAAAGTCAGGTTTTGCAGATTTAATGATCAAAGATGCTGATAAAAATTGGCATTCTTTCAATATTCGTTTTATCAACAGTAATGATGATGATAACTATATAAATGTCGAGATTGATTGTAAAAAGAAACATCTTAAATTGTCTGGATCTATGAAAGATATAGAAATGTTACGGAGGGCTTTACAGGGGATAAAAGATAAATTCGAGCTAGATGAGGATTTTAAATTAATCGAATATATAGATAGAAAGACTGTTTTTGTTATCCATGGAAGGAATACAGAAATAAGGGATAACGTATTTAAATTTCTTGAGAATATCGGACTGAACCCACTAGATTGGAATAAAGTTATTGCAATAACTGAACGAGGGGCTCCGTATATAGGTGAAACTCTTGATGCAGGATTATCTAAAGCCCAAGCAGTATTGGCTCTGTTTACGCCTG
>SDBU01002224.1_pt1 | contig 26224 bp, 18 predicted proteins | sample 2277071 | NCBI WGS metagenome assembly SDBU01 (sample SAMN10397929, study PRJNA504765) | marine sediment metagenome | isolation source: marine sediment core GS08_GC12, 126 cmbsf | place: Arctic Ocean: Gakkel Ridge, Loki's castle | collected 2008
GCTGCTTTCACTGTTTAACATTCCGCCGCCCCATTCGGCTGAGTTGCCGATGAATTTGCAGTTAACTACCACGGCGTTGCTGTAACCGTTGTTCATTCCTCCGCCCCAAATGGCTGAGTTGCTGCTGAAAGTGCAGTTTGCGATTGTCGGGCTGCTGGCTTCGCAGTAGATTCCGCCGCCATATTCGGCGTTGCCGTTTGTTATTGTAAAACCATTCAAAACACAATTAGCATCTTCGCCGCTATTGAAAGTTACCACCGAACCATTCTGGCTGCCGTCAATGATTGTTGCAGCGACCACGTCCGGGCTGCATGGGTCAGTACTCGTTAAGGTAATATTCCTGCCATTGAAGTTAACATTTTCAAAATACCGTCCCTCGGCAACGATAATGGTATCGCCGTTATTGGCATCGTTGATTGCCGCCTGGATGTTACTAAAATCCGCAGGCCCATCGTCGTCAACGTAGATAATTTGTCCTGCGAAGGTCGGGGCTGTTGTTACTAAGACAAATACCACTATAAGCGGCGTAATTATGCGATTTGTTCTCGTACTCATTTCGTTCTCCTTGAAAAATATATTGTCCGAATATCAATATACCAGATTTCGGTATCGAAAGCAAAAGAATATGGGACGTATAAGCAGAGCATCGAATTTTACTGAAATAAAGGGGATTTTTGGCCCTGATAGGTAGGAAGGTTTTTATTTTTTCTTTTGTTTGGCGAGCCAGTCCTGGAGGTTTTTGGCGAGTATTTCCACATCTTTCTTTTGCATAATGTGGTCGATGATTGCTGGGGGAGCTTTGAGCTTTACCATAGCCTTGTGTGCCCGTTGCCAGAGCCTTTCCTGTTTGGCGGGTGTGTCGGCCAAATAGAGGTCGGTTACCAGCTCGCCGAGTTTGCCGAGCATTATCGTGTCGAGGTTATCGTAATACCGTGAGATTACTTCTTTCTGATATATGGAACGTTCATTTTTGGCCATAAATTCCCATTTCGTATTGTGTCCGCCAGAGGCGGATAAATCCGCCAATAAGCGTGGCGGATAAATACGCCAATAAGCGTGGCGGATAAATATGTCGGATACGCAAAAGCAAAAACCTTTTTTACAGGAAACTTTGAGATAAATCAAGCTGCCGGTATTATTAAGTTGGTTTTTGCTGGCTTTGAGAAGAGAATTGGCTATAATTCTTGATTCGTGAAAAGTATCTCAAATAAGATTTGAGAGTTATTATGCCCGGAAGACGGTTGTTTATTTTGATTATTTACTCGATAGCGGTTTTACTGCCGGCGGCAGCTTTCCCGGCCGTTCCAGATGTAAAAGGCAGGGCGAACGAGAAGGAGCCGCGTTTCCGGTATCCGGTCAATATATCACCCGCGGGCAAAGCTGCGCTGGAGATAGAGTCGACTGTAACGGAGGGGGGCGAGGATGTGGCGACGTTAATAGGCAGGTTCTATCTGTGGGTGAAACAGGATGAAGAAGGCGGTTTGCTGGAATTGCAGGCCGATAACGCGGTTATGTGGTATGCCGAGGGGCCGGCGACCCGCGCCCCCGAAGCCGGGCTGGGAGGTGCGATTCGCGAAAATGTGAAGGCGATTTACGTATCGGGAGACGTTGTGATGACCTCCGGACAGCGGACGATTCGGGCCGAGGAAATTTACTACGATTTCGAACAGAACAAGGCGCTCGCCAGAAAAGCGGTGATGAGGAACTTCGATGTGAATCGGGGAATCCCGATTTATCTCAGGGCGGCGGAGCTTCGGCTATTGGCAAAAGATAAGTTTGCCGCTGAGAACATCACTTTGACCAGCAGTGAATTTTATCTGCCCCAGATTTCCTTTAACGCATCGAGTGTGATTATCACCGATACGACCAGCGCTGATGAGCGGAAAGGGAAGGTCTCGGATAGCAGTTATGACGCCCAGATGCGTGATGTACGTTTTAAGGTGGGCGATAGAACGATTTTCTACTGGCCCTTTATACGTAGTAACCTGCAAAGGCCTGATACTCCGCTCAAAAGCGTGCGTGTCGGTCATGATGACATCTGGGGCACATCGGTTGAGACACGCTGGCACATGTCGCGACTGTTGGGATTGCGGGAAACGGAGGGGACCGACAGCACTCTTGCCCTGGACTATTACAGTGATCGCGGTTTTGGCAGCGGAGCAGAGATTGATTATACAAGAGAGGATTCTTTCGGCAGGCTTTTAGGTTATATTATCCGGGACAGTGGCGAAGACAGGCTTGGCAGGCACAGCACACGGAGAGACCTTGAGCCGCCACGTGAGCTTCGCGGCCGGTTTCTCTGGCAGCACAGGCAATTTCTGCCTCACAACTGGCAGCTTACCAGCGAGGTCAGTTATATATCGGATGAGAATTTCATAGAGGGATATTATCGCAGCGAGTTTGATGTGGGCAAGGAGCAGGAGACGCTGGTTCATCTGAAGCGTATTGAGGACAACTGGGGTCTTGCCTTTTTGGGCAAGGCCAGGATAAACAACTTTCGAGATAAGCTGGAGGAATTGCCGAGCGCGGAATTTCATTGGACAGGCCAGTCGCTTTTTGACGATAAGTTGACATTGTACAGCGACACTCAGGTCAGCCGGTTCCGTCAGCGTTTGGCTTCGGACAGCACATTGCCGCTGTCACAGGAGTTCTTTACGTTTATGTCGGAGCGGGCTGAGCTCGATATGCCGATGAGGTGGGGCTTCGCAAAGGTCGTGCCGTTCGTGGCGGGAACGGTTGCTTATGAGGACGGCAGCGGATTCTATACGGATATTGATGGAAAAGCGGCAGGCAGAGAAGATAGTATCTGGATTGGTGAAGCAGGTGCCCGTGTTTTCGCGAGGCCAATGTGGAAGATATATCCTGATGTCCAATCTCGACTCTGGGACTTGGATGGCTTGCGGCATGTTATAGAGCCGCGTTTGACCGCTGTCGGTTATACTGAGAGTGAGTCGGTTGCCGAACAGAGGAATATTTTGAACGTAGGTATATCTCAGCGGCTGCAAACAAAGCGTGGGCCTGCTGATAAGCAGCGGACCGTTGATTGGATGCGGCTTGATATGGATGTTACGTGGTTGGACAGCTCCGGTGACAGCTCTGCGGGAGCGGACAGGTTCATCTGGAACAACCCGTTTATTCCTCTGGTTAATAGAATCAGCAGGAGATTTGGGCAGTCGGTACTGCCGCCGCAAGACAGGCGCAGCAGCGATATATTTGGGCCGAGGCGTAATTACTTCGGCGCCGACTACATCTGGCGTGTGAGCGATACCACCGCGGTCTTGAGTGATATTAATTATGATATTCAAAGCGGTGTGGTTCAGCAATTAAATGTTGGTTTTTCGCGTCTTCGTTGGCCGAATTTGAGTTATTATATAGGCAGCAGATATTTGAAGCGGATTGATAATGGCTACGGCGAAGAAGGCTCGAATGCGTTTACTTTTGCAGCCAGCTATGTGCTTGACCCGCGATATACGGTTGTTTTTTCTCAGCAGTATGATTTTGACTACGGAGCGAATATACGAAGCGAAGTAACGCTTATACGACGTTATCACCGGCTGTGTTACGGTATAACGTTCAGGGTGGATGAGTCGATGGACCGACAGGCAATTGTATTCAGTGTCTGGCCGGAGGGTGTGTCGGAGATGGGGATTGGGCCGGAAAGATATATGGGCCAGGGTGGTCCGATACGTTATTAAGCGTGGAGCATATTTCGAGTAAGATATGAAATAATTTAAGGAGATTTCCATGGCGTTGGTTAATACGAAAAAGATGTTCGAGATGGCCTATAAGAATGGCTATGCAATCGGTGCGTTTAATGTAAACAATATGGAGATTACGCAGGGTATTATAGAAGCTGTGGCTGAAGAGAAGGCGCCGCTTATCCTGCAGGTATCGCGAGGCGGACGTCAGTATGCGAGTCTGAGCTATTTGAGGGCCATCATTGATGTTGTCGTCGAGGAAAATCCGGACATCCCTATCGCAATCAACCTGGACCACGGAGACACATTTGAGACGTGTAAACAATTCGTGGATGCGGGCTTTACTTCGGTGATGATAGATGCCTCGAAACTGCCTTTAGAGGAAAACATTGCCGTCACGAAGCAGGTGGTTGAGTATGCACACCCCAAGGACGTAGTCGTTGAGGCTGAGCTGGGCCAGTTGGGCGGAATCGAAGAGGATGTGGTCGGTGTCGACGATGTGAGCAAACACGTGGCGGACCCTGACCAGGTGCAGGAATTCGTTGAAAAGAGCGGCTGCGACTCGTTGGCTGTGGCCTGCGGAACAAGCCATGGCGCCTACAAGTTCAAAACAGCGCCCACACTTGCATTCGACGTGATAGAGGAGATTCAGAAAAGGCTGCCTGGTTATCCCCTGGTTATGCATGGTTCGAGCAGCGTCCTGAAGGAATTTGTGGATCTTATCAACAAATACGGCGGCCAAATGCCCAATGCAATGGGTGTTCCGGAGGAGATGGTCAGCAGGGCGGCGAAAATGGGCATGTGCAAGGTCAATATAGATACGGACCTTCGATTAGCATTAACAGCAAAGATACGACAGGTTTTTGCCGAAATACCAAGTGAGTTCGACCCGCGTAAATACCTTGGGCCGGGTAGAGAAGCTATTAAGGAAATGGTCAAGCACAAGCTGCACGTTGTAGGTTGTGCCGGCAAGGCAGCGGAATGTCGTTGAGTTTGTTGTACGTGTTCTGTTGCTTGTATAATAAGTGTTGCAGGAGGCGTGTTGATAACTACGAGGTACTAATTACGAGATGCGAAATATGAAAAAAAGAATTAGTTTGACGGTTATTGTTTTTTTGTCAGTAGTTTATGGCCATGCTTTCGGGGGGATTGTTACAACTGCCAAAGCGGTGATTGCAGCTCAGCCGGCGGCCGTTGAAGCTCCAAAAGGTCAATCAAAGGAATCAGTCGCTGTCAACGCCGTTTGTGAGCTGATTTATCAGGGCAGGTTTGACGCTGCTGACAAGATAGTAGTCGAGAGTTCACGACTTGGTCGGTTGGCCAAGATTATCGCCGAATACAAGGATATAAATCGGCGGCGCCAATCGGCTCGCCAAGACGCATACAAGCTGCAATTGGCTGAGCTGGAAAAGTTTCGAACAGCCACGGACAGCAATGACGTTAATGATATTACGAAGGCTCTTGGGATTATTGCCAAGGCGCACGAGTTTGCGGGTGAGTCACAAAAAAAACAGCTTCTTTCCGAGCCGTTTGCAAAACAGGCTTTTCAAAGAGCAATAGAGAGGGCCGCTGAATTCGAGTCAAAGGGCAAATGGCTTGATGCATACGCTGCCTGCTACTCCTGGCTGCATGCAATAAACCCAAACAACAAGGAGTATTCGGAGCATGCCGACCAGCTTTTGGATAAGGCCACTATTGTGGCGTCTTTTCAAGACAGCCCCTGTGAGAGCCGCTCGGAGCGTTATGCCGGCGTGAAGAAGGAGGCGTTTGTGCAGGCGATTGATGCCCTGAAACGTTATTACGTCAGCATTGTTGATTATCGGCAAATGGCGACGAAGGCTCTCCGGAGATGTCAGTTGCTGGGTGAGGTGATGGCGTTATCATTTTCCGACATATCAGAGAGCCCGGATGTGGTCTCGGCGGATAAGAATTCCGAAGAGCCCTTTTCGCCACCTGATAGTGAAAAGCTTTCGGCATGGTCGGCGGGTCTGTCGGCGATTTCAGATGAAGTTAAGCAGTCAGAGACGGGTGTGAATAAGAGTAAGTTTATAGATGTTCTTGAAAAGGTCCTGGCATTGAACACAGTAACGGCTCAATTGCCGCAGCGAATATTGATTGCACAGTTTGCAGAAGCTGCATTGTCTGCGCTTGACCGTTATACGGTTATGGTTTGGCCGAGGCAGGTGCAGGAATTTGATAAGATGATGACCAATAAATTTACGGGTATAGGTATCGAGATATCAAAACAAAAGGGGCAATTGACGGTCGCAAGTCTTCTGCCCGATACTCCGGCGTACAACTCGGGGCTCGACGCGGGTGATGTGATAGAGCTCGTGGATGGGATTGAAACAAAAGATATGTCCCTTACATGTGCGGTTCGGACGATTACCGGGCCTCCAGGTACCAAGGTGGCTTTGACGATAAGAAGGCCCGGTGAAGAGAAAACGAGGAATATCACGATAACCAGAGCCGAGATAATTGTTCCGACAATCCGCGGCTGGCAGAGGACGGCAGTAGGTAAACGGCTGTATATGGTCGATGAGGAGGACAAAATCGGTTATGTGCGGATTACGAGCTTTTCGGGGGGGACCGCAGATGCCTTGGAAAAAGTGCTGATTGAGCTTGAGGCAGAAGGGCTGAAAGGCTTGATTTTGGATTTGCGATTCAATACGGGGGGGCTTTTAGATAGCGCCGTTGCGATAACGGACAAGTTCATCGACGAAGGATTGATAGTGAGCACCCGTCCTCGCGGGCTGTGGACTTATTTATCGGCGCGCAAGAAAAAAACGCATCCAAATTACCCTCTCGTTGTGCTGATAAATTCCTATTCAGCCAGTGCTTCGGAAATAGTGGCGGGAGCATTGGCAGACGAGCAACATGAGCGAGCGATTCTGGTTGGCGAAAGGACCCATGGCAAAGGCAGTGTACAGGGGATAATGAGTCTTCGTGAAGGAGGTGCGCGGCTGAAATATACGATGGCGTATTATCATTTACCCTCGGGCCAGAGAGTTGAAAGCCAGGACGCAATGAAGAAAGAGGGCCGAAAGGATTGGGGCGTCGGGCCGGATATCGAAGTCAAGTTGAGAAACGATGAAATCAGAAAAATGAGCGAGGTGCAGAGGAATAATAACGTGCTGGTTCAGGCCGGCCGTGACAAGGGCAATGCAGCGCTGAAAAAATATACGGTCGAAGAGACCCTCGCCGCTGACCCACAGTTGGCGATTGGTGTGTTGGTTATTAAGAGCAAATTGATTCAAGCCAACTCTCTGGTTTCGAGTGCAAATAAGTCTTAAGGTGTCTGTTTAGGGAGTATACGGATTTGACAAACAGGGAAGATACAGGAAGGGATTCTTCATTACGCTCAGAAGGTCAGGACCGATTTGAGCGGCAAAGGCAGGAGAAGCTGAGCCGGATTAGGGAATTAGGCATCGAGCCTTATGGGGGCAGATACGATGGGGCTGAATTAGCAGAAGACATCAAGGGCAGGCCCTGTTTGCGCGAGGCTGAGAAGGGTGGTATCATCGCCGGCAAAGAGGGCAAGGCCAAATGTGCCGGCAGGATTGTGCTGCTGAGGGACATCGGAAAGCTGATTTTTATTACTCTGCGGGACTGGAGCGGGACAATCCAGGTCGGTTTGAGCAAAAAAATGCTTGGTCCCGACGCCTCAGGCTGGCCGCTTGCCAAATTGCTTGAGCTTGGCGATGTAATCGGTGCCGGGGGCCAATTGGGTAAGACCAGGACCGGTGAGATTACTATATGGGTCGACAACCTTCGACTTCTGAGCAAATGTTTGTGCCAGCCGCCGGAGAAGTTTCACGGGCTGGCGGATATTGACCTGCGGTACAGACAGAGATATGTGGATTTGTGGGCGAATCCTGAAGTAATGCAGCAGTTTAAGAAGCGAAGTGCTATCGTGGCTGCGATTCGCGATTTGCTGCAGGCTCGTGGTTTTGTAGAGGTTGAGACGCCAATGATGCAGCGGAAAGCCGGGGGAGCGGCAGCCAGACCTTTTGTCACACATCATAATACGCTGGATTTGGATCTATTTTTGCGAATCGCTCCGGAGCTGTTTCTGAAAAGACTGCTGGTCGGGGGGATGGAAAAGGTCTTTGAGATAAACCGCAATTTTCGCAACGAAGGATTGAGCAGGCAGCACAATCCGGAATTTACGATGCTGGAATTGTATCAGGCCTACGCCGATTACAACGTGATGATGGATTTGACGGAGGAGATTATTTGCGTGCTGGTGGAAAAATACTGCGACGGGATGCAGGTGAAGTTCGACGACGTAAAAATCGATTACACGCAGCCCTGGCGTCGGGCGAGTTACGCAGATTTGCTGAAAGAATACAGCGGCTGTGATATTGATGACATCGCGGCTGTCCGGGCAAAGGCAAGAGAGCTTGAATTGGATGAAGCCGGTATGGATGAGGCGGTGGTTATCAATGAAGTATTTGAGGCTACGGTCGAGGACAATCTTATCAACCCGACTTTTGTGATTGATTATCCGGCGGCGTTGTGTCCTTTGACTAAGCGAAAGAAAGATGATGCGAGATTCGCAGAGCGATTTGAACTGTATATAGCCAAGATGGAGCTGGCCAACGCATACACGGAGCTAAACGACCCGGCGGTCCAGGAAGAGAATTTCCAGATTCAGCTTCGCGGCCAGGAGGAGTCGATGGCGAAGATGGATGAAGATTTTATAACAGCGTTGAAATACGGTATGCCGCCAGCCGGGGGGTTGGGTATCGGGATTGACAGGTTGGTAATGGTTTTGACCGGCGCTACGAGTATTCGTGATGTAGTGCTCTTTCCACTTTTAAGACCTGTAAAAGATTAATCGTAGAGAAAATACACCACACGTAAAACGTAAAACGTGAGGCTAAATACTAACGACTATCGACTTAATACAATGTTGAAATTTTTTTTGTGGCTGCGATACCTGCGTAAGAAAAAGATTGTATTCTTGAGCATTGCTGCAGTTGCTCTGGTCGTTTCGTTGTTGATAGTGGTTGCCAGCCTGTTCACCGGCTTTATCGATGTTTTCGAGCAAAGCGCGGTCAAAGCAATGGGGGACGTTGTTCTTGAGCCGCCGATTAGGTTTGCAAAATATCCACTTCTTATCGAACGGTTGGAGCAGATTCATGATGTGAAAGCAGCCGCAGGGGTGCTGTCGGCCCAGGGTTTATTACTTGTGGGCCGAGGTAATGTTCGTGCAGTAAGTATCCGGGGGATTGAGCCGGGGCGACAAGATAAAGTGACGGATTTTCAGCAATCCCTGATTACACAGGGCAAATCTTCGGAGGAACCGTCTTTTGAGGTTTCGGGTTTTCCGGAAAAAATCGGTGGATTTGTGGGCATAGGTGTGTTGGCGGAGCCGGATGAGCAGACCGATGAATATGATTTCTCTGCAGCAAAGCAGATGATAGGCTTTCAGGTCATACTTACTACCGGGACGGTTTCGAAAGAGCAGTTTAGGAGGAAGGTCATACAATTTGGGATTGCAGATATTGTATTCACGGGAGTGTATGAGCTTGATAAGAGTTTTATTTACCTTCCCATTGGTGAAATGCAGAAAAAGTTATACCAGGACGAAGACGGCCAAATTGCCGACCAAATTCAAATTAAACTTACAAGCGATGCCGACACTGATTCTGCGCTTGCACAGATTCGGGGGGTATGGGGGGATTTTGCCGACAAACAGCTTAATTGGAGCGCATACCTTATCAACCAGACCACTATCATCACGGCTAAAGAGATGCAAAGCCCATACGCTGCCGAGCTGCGAAAGCAAATGCGGATTTTGTTATTTATATTTGGTGTTGTGGATTGCAGCGTGGTGCTGCTGATAATCTGTATATTTTATATGATCGTGAAACTGAAGCAGAGGGACATTGCAATAATAAAAAGCTGCGGGGCGGCAAGCGGTTCGGTGTGTTGGATTTTTGTTGCGTTCGGATTTTGTGTTGGAATTGCCGGCTCACTTTTCGGGGCCTTGTTAGGGTACCTTATTACAACCAATATAAATGTGATTGAGGAGTGTATAAGAAAAATCTGTGGTTTGAAGCTTTGGAAGAGCAGCGTGTATATGTTCAGTGAGATACCCAATGAGGTCAATTGGTCGTGGGCTTCGGCCATTGTATCGATAGCGATAGCAGCGGCGGTCTTTGGAGCGTTGATACCGGCAATTGTCGCGGCAAGAACAAAACCGGTGGAAATTCTGCGATACGAATAAATGGATAATGAAAAGGGCATAGATTCCTGCTTTTGCAGGAGCGACAATAATATACACTAATTCAAATGTACAAGATTATTCTTGCAACCAGGTATTTGTTGAAGCGGCGAATAGCGTATTTTGCGGTGCTTGCAGTGGCACTTTGCGTCTTTATAGTTTTTGTGGTGATGACTGTAATGACGGGGCTGGTGAGTGATTTCAGGCAGAAAAACCATCGGTTTGCGGGCGACTGTGTAGTCAGCACCGAATCACTGGTAGGCTTTACGCACTACGAAGATTTCGTGGAGATACTCGAGCAGCAAGATTTTGTTGAAGGTGTATCGGCGGTGATAAAAAGCTATGCTCTGGTGACTCCGGACGGCGTGGAGGACAATTATGGATTGGAGATGATGGGCATTGATCCGGCCTTGCATGGCATTGCCACCGGTTTTGGCCAGAGCCTACATCACCGTAAAGATGATGTTGCAAAAGCGTTTGCTCCTGTCTACGACCCAAACCTGCCAGGTTTCATTATAGGGATTGACCGATGGCTGATGCGTGGTCCGGAAGGCAAATACACTCATGGTTCCCGTCCTGCCATGGCATCTCTGATGGTAACTTGTTTTCCGTTGACTGCAAAAGGTGCTTTGGCTAAAGTGGGCGCAGGATTGGTGAATACGAAAACTTTCTACTTTAGCGATACTTCGCATAGTGGATTGGCCAGAGTGGACAGCTCAATGATTTATTTGTCTTTTGACCAGGCCCAAATGCTATGCGGAATGGGCGAGCCTGTCAAAAGGGCCAACGCTATCCATATAAAGTTTAAGCCGGATGTGAAACTTGAGGCAGGTTGTGTAAGAGTCGCTTCGCTGTGGCGGATTTTCAAGCAAGAAAAAGCCGACCAAAAGTATGCAAATTTGTTGGAGAAGGTGACTGTGCAAAGCTGGAAGAATAACCGGCGTGTATTCATCGCGGCAATGGAAAAGGAACAAACAATGATGACCGCGATGTTTGTTCTTGTGGGGATTACAACTGTCTTCATTGTCTTTGTCGTCTTATATATGATAATCAGCCATAAAAGTAAAGACATAGGTATCTTAAAGAGCATAGGTGTTTCGAATGCAAATGTTATGTTATTATTTTTGGGTTTTGCTTTTTTGGTTGGTTTTTTAGGCTCTGTGATAGGGACGGTGGGCGGATGGCAGTTTCTGGTTCATATAAACGGGATAGAAAAGTGGCTTTATGACAAGTTCGGGTATCAACCGCTGTGGGACAGAACGATTTATGCTATAGATGATATCCCGAATACTATTGATTATAAAGTTCTGGGGGTAATAATCCTTTCGGCGATAGCTGCGTGTTTAGCAGGTGCGTTGTTGCCGTGCCGGCTGGCCGCAAAGCAAAAGCCGGTCGAGACATTGCAGGTGAGCCAATTATGAATAAGGGCGATTTTATATTAAAAGCTGAAGGGATTTATAAATCTTATCGGATGGGCACGACAGAGGTTGAAGTGCTCAAAGGTGTGGATTTGTGTGTAAAGAAAGGTGAGTACGTTGCTATAGTAGGTACCTCTGGGAGCGGTAAAAGTACGCTTCTGCATATATTAGGTGCATTGGATAGGCCGGATAAGGGCGTTGTGGCATTCGCGGGGCGGGATTTGAGCCGATATGGCAGCGGTGAATTGAATAGGTTCCGCAACAAAATGGTCGGATTTGTTTTTCAGTTTTATCATTTATTGGATGAATTAAATGTGCTGGAAAATGTTTTTCTGCCCACAATGGTTTTAAAAGGAGTATTCGGCTGGTATTCGTGCCGCAGATGGGCCGAAAAACGGGCCGGAGAGCTGCTTGAGCAGCTTGGTTTAAGCGAAAGGGCCAATCATAAGCCGTATCAGTTGTCAGGCGGAGAGAGGCAACGGGTCGCTATCGGAAGGGCCTTAATGAACGAGCCGAACGTGCTTTTGGCTGATGAGCCCACAGGAAACCTTGACTCTGCGACAGGAAATGGTATTCTAAAGGTCTTTGAAGAATTGAATCAGGCCGGCCAGACCATTGTGATGGTCAGCCACGACGAACGAGTTGCAAAAAGGGCCGGCAGGATTGTAACGTTGGCGGATGGTAAAATTCGTCGTATGTGAAGCCGTGATGTGTATCGCGAAAGGACAAATACGGCAGACAGAATAAGAGACACGAAATTATGGGACTAAAAATTTGGCTTGACGGCAAACTTGTAGACGAGGTGGATGCCAGGATATCTGTTTTTGACCACGGTCTGCTTTACGGCGACGGGGTCTTTGAGGGTATTCGTGTCTACAACCGAAGGATATTTGAGCTGGAGGCGCACATAAAGAGGCTTTATGAATCGGCAAAGGCGATCCGCCTTGTAATCTCGATGAGTAAAGACAAACTTATCGGGGCAGTTGAAAAAACCACCGAAGCTAACGGCGTTGTTGACGGTTATATTCGACTGGTTGTGACCCGGGGAATAGGGACTCTGGGACTGAATCCCTTCATCTGTGAGAATGGCAGATTGTTTATCATAGCGGATAACATTCAGCTTTATCCGGAGGAACTTTACGAAAAAGGGATGAAGGTGGTCAGTGCAACGACGGTTCGCAATCATCCGCTGGCACTTCCGCCGCAGGTTAAGAGCTTGAATTATCTCAATAGCATTCTGGCCAAGATTGAGGCGCTGGACAATGACGTGCCCGAAGCGATTATGTATAACCACGAAGGATACGTTGCCGAAGCAACGGCCGACAATGTTTTTATTGTGAGAAACGCCTGTGTTTATACACCGCCGGTTGAAGCAGGCGCACTGGAAGGGATAACACGGGGTATCGTTATCAAATTGGCCAAAGAAGAAAACCTTGAGGTGGTTGAGAAGAATCTGACGAGATGTGATTTATATGTTTGCGATGAATTTTTCCTTACCGGAACGGCTGCCGAGGTCATTGGTATCGTCGATATTGACGGCAGAATTATAGGTGACGGCAAGCCCGGACCTATTACACGTCTTCTGAGGAAAAAGTTCTTCCAATACGCCCACGGAAAAAAGTCATGAGTGTTGAGTTTGTAGTTGTAACTCAAAACTCAAAGTCCAAAGTTCGAAACTGATATGCAATTACCATCACATAGCGACCTTTCGCTGCGCTCGAGGGCGGGCACATCCGGTGCTCTGCCGCAGAGTACGGTCCTTTCTTTTAGAATCATCGATAGCGAATTGGGTCAGGTAAAAAGATTGATTGATGAGCAGTTGGCCGAAGCCCGTGAGCCGGTTAGCCGATTGCTCAGATGCGCAAATATCCACGGCGGCAAGATGATTCGGCCTGGCCTTGTTTTATTGTCGTATCGTGCGGTGCGTGACGGGTTATGCGAGAAAGGATTAACCGCAGAAAGTACCGGGGATGCAAAGAAAGAATTAAAACTAAAAAACTCTGCGGCCTCCGGGAACTCGGCGGTTAGTGAAAATCCGCACAGTACGAGATATGATGCTGTCCGTATTGCAGCGATTATTGAGCTAATTCACAATGCCACACTATTGCACGACGATGTTATAGATCGAGGACAAAAACGAAGAGGACTGCCTACGGTAAATAGTCTGTGTGGTAACGAATCCGCTATTCTGTTAGGCGATTTCTTATTAAGCAAGGCCTTCAAAATATGCGCCGAACTGGGCCCGGAAATAACTAATATAATTGCTGGTACAGCAGTTCGGGTCTGCGAAGGTGAATTGAGGCAGGTAACTGAGAGGCAGAACTGGCAGTTGAGTGAATCGGAATATATCGACATAATCACCGAAAAAAGCGCATCTCTTTTCAGGTGCTCCTGTTTGGTTGGAGGGCTTTTGGCGGGGGCAAGCGAGACGCAAGCTCGGTCGCTGGCTCGTTTCGGTCTGAATGCCGGCATTGCATTTCAAATTACCGATGATTTGCTGGATATAATCGGCGATGAAGGCAAAACGGGCAAAACGCTCGGCAGCGATATCGATAACAACAAGCTGACTTTAGCTGTAATACATTTGCTAAGAACGGTGGACGAGAGACAAAAAAGTGCGGTGATAAATTCGTATCTGGTGAATCCGCTTGGCCATTCTATAACGGAAAATAATATGATACAAGAAGGGGAGATTTCTAAAGGGGTGAATCGTGAGGCCTGTCTCAAGCGTGATGCCGGATGCGAGAAGGAGAGCCTGGCGGAGATGTTAGTACGTTTTGGTAGTTTAGACTATGCACACAGCCGGGCGCAGGAATTCGTTACAAAAACGCTGGATGCATTGACCGAGCTGAGAAAAGGCGAGGCCAAAGATGCGCTGATTGAAACGGCTAAATTTTTCGGGCAGAGAGCGATTTAGCACTGGTTCGTTTGATAAGCTGAGACAATAAACAGACAAAGAAGGCCGGTTTTCCATGACCGGCCTTCTTTGTTGAAATACAAACTAACTGATACTTTTAGAATTTGTACTTTAGACTCAAGCTGACCCAGGTTTCATCACTATCATTTACCGAATCTTCCATCGATGCCTGGTAATAAATTCCGGGGGAAAAGGCAAGGTTGTTGCCGAGGTCAAAGTCTGTCGAGGCACCAAAGACAAAGTGTGACCAGTCATGGTCTACAGTTCCATTTCCTGCGTATGCGGCACCAACGCCATCGTTGTAAACAAGGTTTGCGGAGAGATGTACGACCTGCTCTCCTAATTCCGGTACCAGTTCAGGAACGGTCATATCATAGCCAACTCCCAAGATATGGAGCCAGCCGCCATTGGCGTTTTTGGTGGATTCACCTTCGGATGGCCACATGCAGACAATGGTGTAGCTGGGAACGACACCTGCAGGGCAAATCTCAGGCCAGGAAAGAGATAAAAGGAATTCCTGGAAATCCGCAGTCTGACCAGTAGGGCTTCCGCTTCTTGGTTCGTCCGGGTAGCCATAATATCCCAATGCAAGCCTGTAGTTGGTTGCATAAGTTTCGTCTTCATAGATAACGTTGTCGTAATATAAGGAGACGTCTATCTCCTCAACGTTTTCCTTACCGCTACTCACGGCCCTTGACCAAAAGACCTTTAGGCCAAACCCTGTGTCACCTATATTCAGGTCGAGAGATAGTGGTCGAATTGCGCTGTGGTTATCTTCGTAGACATCGAAACCTCGCCAGATATACCTGCTCGAATAGTTTAGCTCGTACGTTCCGCTTATCTCGCCTTCCTGTGCCTGAGCCAGAGTACCCACACTCAACAAGATTACAACAGTTAATAAAATCACTTCCTTCTTCATACTCATCTCCTTAAAAGACCTTTACTTAAACTTCCTGTTCTACACGAAAACTTCTATCCGGTATACGCTTAAAAGACCTATGAGCTACCAAGAAGTTTATCGGGATATAGCTGGAAATCAAATAAATAAAAGTTTTTTTCGGATTTTTTTTGCAGAAGCTGTGTGGGTAAAAACGGGCCGACAGAGCCGGTACAGAAGACTGTGGAAATAAATTTCGACAGTTTTGCATATCCTGCATATAATATGGTCAATGTGTGATGAGAAGGGCATTAAAAGTCTGTTTAGCCGGTCTGAAGAGGCAAATATGGACTCTGCAGCGCCTCTGGCGGTTCGGATGAGACCGAGACAGCTCAATGAGTTTCTCGGGCAGAGGCACTTTCTTGGCCCGAATAGACTGCTGACAAGGATGCTGGAGGCCGACAGGCTCAGCAGCCTGATATTCTACGGCCCGCCTGGGGTGGGCAAGACCTCCCTGGCAAGAGTCATAACGAATTACACAAAGGCCAAATTTTACTATCTCAGCGCCCCGGCCGCCAGCGTGAAAGACATTCGCCGGATAATCTCAGGTGCCAGAGACAGGCTGGCCGCCAGTGGGAGGCGAACCGTACTTTTTATGGATGAAATCCACCGTTTCAACCGTGCTCAGCAGGATGTCTTGCTCGATGACGTCGAATCGGGGATTTTAATACTGATAGGGGCCACTACAGAAAATCCGTTTTTCTCGGTCAATTCGCCTTTGATATCCCGCAGCACTGTGTTTCGTTTTGAGCCGCTTAGCGAAGAGGACATTTTACGGCTTTTGAATACTGCTATTGCCGATTCCGAGCGAGGTCTGGGCGGATTTGACATCCAGGCGGATGAGAAAGCGCTGAGATTTCTGGCTGTTATGAGCGATGGTGATGCCCGCAGGGCACTGATGGCTTTAGAGGTGGGAGTATTGTCACAGGTGGCACGAGAGGGGGAGAAAACAACTAAATTTAATCTGAAAATTGCGAAAGAGTCGATACAACAAAAGGCAATCGACTACGACGGCACAGGCGATACGCATTACGACCTTGCAAGCGCTTTTCAGAAGAGTATGCGGGGCAGCGACCCTGATGCCACGGTTTATTGGCTTGCTCGGATGATAGCAGGCGGTGAGGATACGCGTTTTATAGCGCGGCGGATTGCGGTTTGCGCGTCAGAAGACGTTGGAAATGCAGACCCAATGGCGACGGTTTTGGCAGCCGCCGCGGTTCAGATATCGGAGTTTGTCGGGCTGCCGGAAGCACAACTGGCGCTGGCACAGGCGGCTATATACGTTGCCTGTGCACCGAAATCAAACGCGGTAGCTTCAGCGGTTTGGAAAGCAATGGACGATGTGAAATCTCAGCCGACTAAACCGGTGCCGAAACATCTGAAGGATAGTCATTACCCGGCTGCAAAAAAAATGGGTTTTGGAACCGGTTACAAGTATCCACACAGTTTTAAGGATGGTTTTGTGCCACAGGAGTACCTGCCGGGGACGTTGAAGAGCAAATATTACGTACCAAAAGAAATTGGGCATGAAAAAAATATTAAGCGGTATTTACAAAAGCTGCAAACGTTGATACAAAATAGCAAACCTGCTAATAAGAGCACCGGTAATAAGGATAACTGAATGGACAAGGAGCGGTTGCGTGTGAAGCTGCAGAAGTGCCTGCTTAAGATGAGTGAGAAGGACAGGAGCGAAAAAAGCAAAAAAGCGTGCCGGAACCTGGTTTCGACCCCGCAATTTCAAGGAGCATCAACGGTTATGATGTATTTATCGCTGCCGCACGAGGTGGATACTTCGGAGGTAGTCCTTCACGCCTGGCAGCTTGGTAAAACGGTAGTGGTGCCGAAGATTTCGTGGCAGCAGAGGCATATGATACCGGTCCAGATAAGCTCGCTGGAGACGGGCTTTTCGACTGAGGTTGCCGGGCTTCGCAATCCAATAACAGGTGTGCCGATGCCGATTGAAGAGATTGATTTGGTGGTGGCGCCGGCGTTAGGCTTCGACAGGAAGGGCAATCGTCTTGGCCGGGGCGGCTCCTTTTACGACAGGTTCTTCGCTAACAAGCTGCTTAATGCGCAAAGATGCGGATTTGCTTTCTCAGAGCAGGTGATTGACTCGGTACCGGTTGTAGAACGTGATGAGCCGGTAGATTTTTTAGTGACCGATAAGGAAATATTATATTTTAATCCCGATAGCCGACATCGGGGATAAGGAGAATAAAGTGGCACGTTTTCCTTCCAACTCATACGGGCGGCGAAGAGGCCGGAACCTAAAATGGATATATGGCATTTCAGCTTTGTTTATTATCGCCGGGGTGATTACTTTTATTTATGGTCGTCCTTTCGGGAAAAACGAAGAAGAAACTCCTGTGGATTTAGCCAATATCAATGTGGAGAATAACACAAAGCCTCCACCAGTTATAAGCCCGAAACCAACGGTAAAACGGACTGTAGAGCCGAAACCAACAGTAGAACGTGTTGTAGAACCAAATTTGTCAAATACAATAGCTCTGGCCATATCTGAAGCCAATCCCAAAGTGGCTGAGCTTATTGACGAAGCTATGGCTCTGGTCAATGGCAAACCAGCCAGGATTATAGAAGCACGCGACAGACTTAATGATGCTTTTTCAATGCCTATGAATAATGTGCAGCGGACTGTTATTAAGCAAAGGCTCTCAGAGCTTGCCGATAAATGGCTGTTTAGCAGGACCGTTTATCCACAGGACAGGTTTTGCAGCAATTATCAAGTCAAGCCTGGCGATTTGCTTAGGTCAATCAGCAATCAGCATAAAGTGCCGTGGGAGATTATTCAGGAGATTAATAAAATCAGCCGTCCCGAGCTGCTGAAGGCGGGACAGATGATAAAAATCATCCACGGACCATTCCACGCCAAAATATATCGTTCGATTTTCACAATAGATGTATATCTTCAGACCACTTTCGTTCGCAGTTTTCGTGTGGGTCTTGGCCAGGAAGGCAAGGAAACGCCGACAGGACTTTGGTCTGTTAGGCGGGGCGGTAAAATGATAAAGCCGCCCTGGTCTGACCCGGAAACGGGTAAACTACTTCACTACGGCGACCCGGGCTATGCTTTAGGCTCAAGGTGGATAGCACTGGATGGTCTCGGGGGAAATGCTAAAGGCAGGACTGGTTTTGGCATTCACGGCACCGTAGAGCCGGAAACAATCGGTACTAAAAGTTCAAAAGGGTGTATCCGTCTGCACAATGGTGATGTGATAAAACTCTATAATTTATTGACGGAGGCTCATTCTCTCGTAAGAGTTATAGACTAACAAAAATAAGGTGTTTTTTTTGGCTGTATCGAAGAACCAAAGGATGGTTTCAAGCAGCCGAAGCCCATTAGAAGTAAAGCATATCAGATACCTGGGCAGCTATCGACAGGGATGTTTGTTTTGCCCAGGCCCAATACGCGCTGGCTGCTATTGCTCAAAGCAGTGCGACAGATATCCAGTTGGCAGTCTTAAAGAACAGGGAACCGTCAAACGGTGAGCGGTGAAGCCCGCCAAAGTCGGGTCGAGCCGTCTTCTTATGCAGACTCTTTTTTTGCCCTTTTTTTTGCGGTGAAGAGGTCGGCTTTGCCTTCGACGATGTCGCGGGTGATTACGTATTTTGCGCCCTTTCCCTCCTCCGGCAGTTGATACATCAAGTCAACCATCAGCTCCTCAGTAATGGCACGTAATGCCCTGGCACCGGTATCGCGCTTGAGCGCTTTCTGTGCCAGCGAGCGCAGGGCACCATCTGTAAATTCAAGCTCGGCATTCTCCATCTCGAAGAATTTTTGATACTGCTTTTGCAGCGCGTTTCTCGGCTTGGTCATTATGTCTATAAGTGCATTTTCATCGAGAGCCGAAAGGGTTGTAATTACGGGAAGTCTTCCAACCATTTCGGGAATCATTCCATACTCGATGATATCTTCCGGTATGACCTGGCCGATTATCTCACTGTACTCGGTTTTCTCATCTGTTCGGCCGGCCAGTTCTGAATCGAAGCCTATCATTTTTCTGCCGAGTCGCTTCTTGGTGATATTTTCCAGCCCTATGAAAGTACCGCCACATATAAAAAGTATCTGTGTTGTGTCAATCTGTATGTAGGATTGTTCCGGGTGCTTTCTTCCACCTTGCGGCGGGATATTGGCAATAGTTCCTTCGAGCATCTTCAGCAATGCCTGCTGGACTCCTTCGCCGGAGACATCACGTGTAATAGAAATGTTTTGGGTGGTTTTGCCGATCTTGTCTATTTCATCGATGTAGACGATTCCTCGCTGGGCGGCCTCTATATCGTAGTCGGCGGTCTGCAGCAATCGCAGCAGGAAGTTCTCGACGTCTTCGCCGACATACCCGGCCTCAGTAACGGTGGTTGCGTCACAAATTGCGAAAGGGACCTGCAATTTGCGGGCGAGCGTGCGGGCCAGCAGTGTTTTGCCGGAACCGGTCGGGCCGATTAAGAGAACGTTGGATTTGTCTATTTCAACATCGCTGTCGTCACTATCGCTGTGAAGGAGACGTTTATAGTGGTTGTGAACCGCAACAGAGAGATATTTTTTGGCGTGTTCCTGGCTGATTACATATTCGTCGAGAAATTCTTTTATTTCTCTGGGTTTGGGAATTTCTTTGAGTGCGATTGCCGGTCCGCTGGGATGTTTGCGGTCCTGCCGGATGATGTCGTGGCATAGCTGGACACATTCCGGACAGATAAAGACGTTGTTTGGGCCCTCGATGAACGGCTCAGCCCGACTTCCAGCCCGGCCGCAGAAGCTGCAGATAGCCTTGTTTTTTTTACTGTTCGAACGCTTGGCCATTATTCTCTTCCTGTTCAAAAGTAAATATCGGTTTTTGTATTGTATATATTCATATTATAGTTCATCGCGACTATTTATACAAAGTTTAATTACTCATCTCAACATCATATTTCAGAAGGGATTTTGGTCAAGAGGGGCGGCAGGAAAAGAAATTCAGCGATATTTTCGGGCGTAATGTCTCAATTGGCGATGACCGAGCAATCCCGGGGGAAATCGAGAGCAAAATGCCGTTCTATTTGCGGAAATAAAAGGGTTGCAGATTTGGGCTCCTGGCTTTATATTATTGCTTCTTCATATTTTTGAAAGGTTTGATAAATGAAGTATCACGTAGCTGATTTGTCATTGGCGCCGGAGGGCAAGAGGCGGATTTTGTGGGCTGATAATGATATGCCGGCCCTGGCGGCGATTCGCAAGCGATTTGCGAAGAGCAAGCCGTTAAAGGGCAAAAACGTTTCGGCCTGTTTACATATAACCGCGGAGACGGCTAACCTTGCCAGGACACTGAAAGCCGGTGGTGCTAATGTTGTTCTCTGCGCATCCAATCCGCTGAGCACGCAGGATGATGTTGCCGCGTCGCTGGTGAAGGATTTTAAGATACCGGTCTTTGCCGTCTGCGGGGAAAATCGCGCGACCTATTACAAACACATCAACGCAGCAATCGACCATAAGCCGGTTATTACGTTGGACGACGGCGCTGATTTGGTCAATGAGCTGCATACCCGCAGAAAGAAAGAGGCGCACCGTATTATTGCGAGTATGGAGGAGACTACTACCGGCGTTATTCGGCTGCGGGCGATGGCAAATGCAGGCAAGTTAAAGTTTCCGGTTATTGCGGTAAACGACGCTGCGACCAAGCACCTTTTCGATAATCGCTATGGTACCGGCCAGTCCACGGTTGATGGTATTATTCGGGCGACCGATTTTCTGATGGCCGGTAAGAAGGTCGTTGCGGCGGGGTACGGCTGGTGCGGACGAGGATTTGCTATGCGGGCGAGAGGAATGGGGGCTATTGTTGTCATTACCGAAATTGACGCAATCAAGGCGCTTGAGGCGGCTATGGACGGCTTCGAGGTTATGCCAATGGCGCAGGCGGCAAAGGTCGGCGAGCTGTTCGTAACCCTTACAGGCAATAAAAACGTCATAAGGGCTGAACATTTCCGTGCGATGAAGGACAGGGCCGTTGTTGCCAACAGCGGGCATTTCAACGTTGAGCTGGACATACCGGCGCTGAAAAGGCTCAGCAAAAAGGTAAACCGTAATGTGCGAAATCATGTTGATGAATATATCCTGAAGAATAACAAGCGAATTTACCTTCTTGCCGAAGGGCGATTGATTAACCTTGCGGCCGCTGAGGGCCATCCTGCAAGCGTGATGGATATGAGCTTTGCTACGCAGGCGTTAGAGGCTGAATATGTGATAAAAAAACAGGGCAAGCTTACCGTTGCAGTCCATGATGTCCCTATCGAGATAGAGTGGTGGGTAAGCAAGCTCAAACTTAAGTCAATGTCGATCGGGATAGACAAACTTACGGCTGAACAAGTCGATTATCTTGCCAGCAGTGGTGAAGGAACATAGCTCGATACTCGTTACTCGATTCTCGCAGGACAAAATCGAGTCTCGAAGGTGGCCTTATGGATAATGAGCAGATGGGAAAGAAGCCCATAGCGGTCTCGAAGTCTTTTATGGCTGTTGGTCCTACACTGCACTACAGCCATGAAAATGTTTTGAGGTGCTGGCTGCTTGCTGTTGTGGCCTTTAGTGTGAGCTGTCTTTTCTGGTCGAAAATACTGACTGGCGCATTCTGGTCGTTCAGCCTCCACAGTCCAACTTCTTCAGAATTTTGGCGTTTGGGCCAGTCTGTTATCACCGGCGCAAGCAGAGGGGTGAGCATATTTGAATATCCCTGGCAGATTCTTGCTTTAGGGCTGCTCATGGGGGTACTGGCGGTTGTGCCGGTGTTGATATCGCAGCTTATGAGTTTTAGCTACAGTTTGCCTTTTATATTGGCGGTATTTTTTTTGGCCGATTTGCCCGGCTTTGCGATTTGTCTTTTGGTCAGTTGTGTTGCGGCGGCGTGCCGGCCACTTCGTTTTCGCTCCAGAATTATCGCCGTAGCGTTATGCACAGCACCGCAGCTTCTTTACTGGGCATACTTCGGCGGGGCCTGGAAGTTAGAACCTATTGAATTGGGATTTTCTTTTGCGCCATGGATTTGTGCCTGGCTTATTGGCTTGTCAATAGCAGGATTGGTTCTGGGCATAGGTCATTATACGCGTTATCGGCCGGGACTAGTCTGGGCGTTTACATCCATATTCCTTTTATTAGCTATCGTGACTTTTGAAATAAGAATAGGCTTTGATGAGCTGGACTATCAACTCTACGTGGCCAAGAATAATCCGGAAGAGGCGGTAGAATTTCACGAGCACGACATAACTGAAGCCTTTGACAACACCCTTACAGACCCTGCAGTTAAAAAATACCTGGCACGTTCCTTTTACCCCACCGACCCGATAGCGCTGCGTGCAGAGTTGTTGAAAAGGGAAATCCAGACTCAGCTAAGCTATGGCCATTGGCCGAGCTGGTTTATAGTACCTCCGGAACTGAATTTTCGGGCGAAAAAAGAAGAGCTTTTCAAGCAATACGATTTATTTATAACGCGGCGACAACAAAGCCAACGGATGCCTATAGCGCTTTACTACAAAGCGCTTCTGAGTGAATATCGGCCGGACTACAATATCCTTGACCAAGAAGAAGAAATACTGAGCTTTTATAATGATTATCCACATCGTGATTCTTTGCCGATATGGCATCGTCTTTACGAGCAGTTTCCTGAAAGTGGTGAGTCACTTGAGGCACGATGGCGGATTGCAAGGGATTGGGCTGGTCGGGGTGAGTTTGAGCAGGCCCAGAAGCTTCTTGCGGAGGCACAAGAAAAGCTTGGCGAACGGTTGAAACTACTCGAAAAAGACCAACCCCAAAGCGAGACGTTCTTTAGGCCGTTTCGTCCGCTGGCTGATTCGGCAATGACGGCGTTTAAGTTGACGGAGCTGCAAAGCAAATTAAGTCAGTTGCGTAATCTTATAGGTTCGGAAAATCGTGCCGGAGAGCCGGACACAGAGAAACGTTTGGCCAGATTTGTTATGTTAAACCCCCACAGCACAGATTTCTCCTGGCACCTCGACGAATTGCTCAAACAGATGGGCGACAAGGACCCTCTACGTGACAATATTCTGTTGGCTGAAACGAAACTTGTTGCTGACGAGCAGGAGCGGGCTGAAAAATTAGCCCAGCTGCACCGAGAATTCCAGAATACTGATGGTGGAATGCAGGCATTATACGAGCTTGGGCTTTTGAAGAGACGCCAGTGGAGTCAGCAGGATAAGGCAAATTTAGACCTGAAGAAGAAGCTTTTAGTCGAGACCAGGGCAACTCTGACCAGTTTCATCAGCTTGTATCCAAGTAGCATCAATTCTGAGCAGGTACAGAAGATTCTGGATGACCTGCCGGCAGTTGATTAGATTTTAAGTGGTTTGGCAGGCGGGGATTGGGGTTGACTTTCCTGCAAATTATGCTATCATAGGAAGCGACAATCGATTGTTTCTTTGCGCTTTCTAAGCGTTTCTGTCACAGGAGATTAGCTAAACTCAAGAAATGGGAACTTTTAATATGCCAATTCGCTCTGATTCGGATGCCCCCAACGTTCTGCTGATAGGTGATGTGAGCAGGGCGCTTTTAGACCCCGAGGCTGTCAGAGAGCTGCCCTGCCAGGTCACTACCAATATGCCTGACGCAATCGAAGCCGCATCGAAGAACAGCTTTGCAGCGGTCGCTATCGTAATGTCCGGCTTGTCCTCTAAATTAAGTTCCGCTCTGAAGGCTTTGAGAGAGGTTAATTCGAGTGCAAAAATTGTTCTTCTGGCGCAGATGTGGCAAGAGCCGATAGCGATACAGCTTGTTGATGCGTTCCCCAGTCGCACAAGTGCTGCGGATGATTATTTGATTTGTCCAATCAGTGCGAAACGGCTCTACGAACTAATTATGTACCCTCACGGCAAACGGGCAGTTGAGACTGAAACACAAGCCGCTGTTGATGCTGCGATAGAAAAAAAGATAAGACATCTTGAAAAGTTGGCTACAGAGGATGACTTGACAGGCCTGAAGAATAGAAGGTATATAAGGGAGTTCTCCAGGCAAATTATAGAACATGCCAAGAAAGAAAATGGGCGGGTAACACTGCTTATTTTTGACATTGACAACTTCAAACATTACAATGATGTTTACGGTCATTCGGCTGGGGACGAAATTCTAAAGCAGGCTGCCGTTTTAATGCGGCGATGCTGCCGCGCACACGATGTTGTAGGCAGGATTGGCGGCGATGAATTTGCGGTTGTTTTCTGGGATGAGCCGCAGCCTAAATCGGCTGGGATGCCGGCTGAGGGCGCAGAGAGACGCTCGGCAATGGCGCAGCACCCCAAAGAAGTGATATCTGTAGCAAAGCGATTCCAAAAAGAATTAGGAAAAGCTGAATTACATTTGTTAGGCCCGGAAGGCAAAGGGGTGCTGACAATAAGTGGCGGCCTCGCAAGCCTCGGCGACGGTTGTTCAACAGTGCAGGAGCTTTTTGAGCAGACAGACAAAGCGCTGCTGGAGGCGAAACGCAGCGGCAAAAACAGAATCTACCTCGTAGGCAGGCCGGAAGGCAACATCGCCGATGTCGAGTAATTTCATATCGCGTAAACCACTACTGTACGGTTAAAAGTCGGATAATATCAACTAAGGTAACAGTCTTGGGATAGTTTCCTAACGCATACGGAATCGGCTGCATAAATCCATTACTTTAGTTTGTGTCTTTTCTCTCAAAGTTCCGTCCATTCTGTAATCGCTGTCGCTTACTATTTCTATCCTTTCAATACAGCAAAAACTTCCCACCAAAGACCATAAACTATCTAAATACCTCGAATAATGCTTAAAATAACGTCCGAAAAATGAAAAAAACTTGCTTGAAAAGCTTGTCTGGTATATAATGCAGTATTGTACAGAACAAATGAGAGGCACCATGAGACCTTACAAAACCTGTTAAGTGGGCGCATGCGCTCAATTTAATGGAGGTAAAAACTATGAAAGCGAAAACAATTCTTCTGGCAGTTCTATTTGTTTCAGTCCTGTGTGGTCTTGCGTTGGCGGAGTGGACCAAGCCGGTACCTGTAACGGAGGTGAACACAGAGTACGATGATCAGGAGTCATTTTTGTCGTTTGACGGATTGACCCTTTACTTTGCAAGGGTGAATACTGACACTTTTCACTGGGCTCGAATATATAAGGCAACGCGTCCTGAACCATATGGGCCTTTTACGTCGGTTGAGGAAATAAGCACACTCAACTACTCGTCAGGGCATGTGAGTGGTCCCTGGGTTTCGCCGGACAACCTGAGAATGTACTACTGGCGGTCGGGACCAACAGCGGTTCGCCGTCTTAAAGTCAGTGAAAGAGCAGACGTCATGGACCCTTGGCCGGAAGGTAGCAATATCAGCGAGTTAAATAGCCTTGCAAATGTTGTTGGTGGATCATCTTTAACTCAGGATGAGTTGATAATAGTTTTCACTGTGGAAGGTATTCCGGGCGGCATTGGGGGATATGATATTTACATCGCAGATCGGTCTGATATAGATTCGCTTTTTGGAAATGTCAGGAATTTGTCGGAGATTAACACAACTTCGAATGAAGGAGGGGGATGTGTGTCACCTGACGGCCTGACCGTGTACTTCAATTCCGACCGTAATGGGGATTGGCAGTTGTTCAAGGCAACACGTGCCTCCTTAAGCGAACCGTTTGGAAATGTCGAGCATCTGTCGATTTTCGACACGCCGGGAGGCAATAGCGCTCATCCCTGTATAAGCGGTGATGGAACAGCTTTTTACTTCACCGGTTCGATAAGCGGACAACCGCCGGATATTTATGTGTCTTATTGGACCGAGCTTCGGGACATAGACATCAAACCAGGAAGCTGCCCCAATCCGCTTAATGTAAAAAGCCTCGGTCTTCTCCCTGTGGTCGTCTTAGGGTCGGAAGATTTTGACGTAAGCAGTATTGACGTGGCTTCTATTCGTTTGGCGGGTGTTGCACCAATCCGAAGCAGCTATGAAGATGTAGCTACACCAGTATCAGACAGTAATGAGTGTGAATGTTCTACAGAAGGCCCTGATGGT
>SDBU01002225.1_pt1 | contig 26220 bp, 24 predicted proteins | sample 2277071 | NCBI WGS metagenome assembly SDBU01 (sample SAMN10397929, study PRJNA504765) | marine sediment metagenome | isolation source: marine sediment core GS08_GC12, 126 cmbsf | place: Arctic Ocean: Gakkel Ridge, Loki's castle | collected 2008
ATATAGTTAATCATCACATTTTTTAACTATTGAATCTGAGGGTAATTTTGAAATTAATAGTATTGTTGGTGTCATATTTGATCCCAGCAATACTATTAATAAAAATTAATAAACCTAATATAATGACTCATTCATCATAGGTAAATTGATTTTTAAAAATAAAATGCTATAAAACTATTTTTATTGTATTGTTAATTTTAATAAGTTCTTAAATTGAAAGGAAGATGGTGGATTCAGATAATATTTTATCGCTTGAAGGAATTGACAAGTCCTTCGGTGGAATAAAAGTACTGGATAAGGTCAATCTTGGAATAAAAAAAGGGGTAGTTCACGCATTAGTCGGTGGTAACGGAGCCGGCAAATCGACTCTTATGAAAATTCTGACAGGAGTATACTCTTGTGATTCCGGTAAAATAAAATTAAAAGGTATCGAAACAAAAATCAATAATCCAGGAGACGCACAAAAAAATGGTATAAGGATGATTTTTCAAGAATTGAGTCTAATCCCTACTTTAACTATTGCAGAAAATATATTTCTTATTCATGAAATCAAAAAATTCATATTTCTTAATAAAAAAGAAATGAATAAAAAAGCTGATGTACTTTTAAAAGATTTGGGAATAAATATAAATGTTAATCTTCCTGTAAAAGATTTAAGTGTTGGACAATGTCAATTGGTTGAAATTGCAAAAGCCTTGTCAGTTAATTCAAATATTCTTGTAATGGACGAACCGACCGCAGCATTAACAGAACATGAGACTAAAGTACTTTTTGAAATAATTAAAACATTAAAGTCAAAGGGTGTTTCTATTATTTACATTTCGCACAGGATGAAAGAAGTTTTTAAAGTAGCAGACGAAATATCTGTATTGAGGGATGGCAAATTAATAGTAAGCAAAAAAAGGAAAGACCTCACTTTAGAAAAGGTTATTGATTACATCATTGGTAAAAAAGTTGAAAAGAAAATGGGATGGAGAGAGCGTAAAATCAAAGTAAGTGATTCATGCATACTTGAGGTTGAAAATCTGTCACTTGGTTCATACCTTCATAAGGTTTCATTTAAACTAAGAAAAGGCGAAGTACTTGGAATTGCCGGATTGATGGGGAGTGGAAAAACAGAACTGGTTGAGTCATTATTTGGATTAAACAGGGGGATAAAAGGTAAAATAATTTTTGATGGCAAACCTGTTCACTTTAAAAATGTTCAGCAGGCAATGAAAAAGGGATTATCGCTGGTTCCTGAGTCCAGAAGGCGGCAAGGATTGGTTATGATTCATAATCTAAGAGAAAACATAATATTGCCGAATATTTCTAGCCTGTTAAAAGGATTTATTATAAAGAATTCTTTAGTAAATAAGATGGTAAAAGAGTCTATGAAAGAATTTAATATAGTAGCAACAAATGGAATGAATACATTGCTAGAAAATATGTCGGGTGGCAATCAACAGAAGGTTGTTACAGCAAAATGGTTGAAAACAAAGCCTAAAATTTTACTTATGGACGAGCCAACTACAGGTGTGGATGTTGGTGCAAAGGCTGAGATTCTTGATATTATCAGGAATTTTGTCCATTTAAATAACAGCGTCATTTTTATTTCTTCAGAAATATCCGAACTTGTAGATGTGTGTGATAGAATTTTGATATTTAAAAAGGGCAGGATAATAAAAGAATTTACTCATAATCAAATTAAATCAGAAGAGGAAATACATTATGCTATTCAACATTAAAACCGATGCCGGTTTAAAGAAAAAACAGTTCGATTTGAACAACTATATGGTTTATATTATATTTATTGTAGTAATGATAATCTTTTCCATTTGGCTTGGCGATAAATTTTTCTCATTGAATAATATTATAAATATATCTAAGCAAACTGCCATGATTTCTGTAATGGCAGTAGGGATGACATTTATTATCGCTACTGGAAATTTTGATCTTTCCATCGGGTCAACCGTGGCATTGGTAGGTCTCGTAGTTGCTGTTGTACTTAGGAGTACAGACAATGTTATTCTCTCCATAATCACGGGACTGGCACTTGCTGCTGTAATTGGTTTAATAAACGCTTTTTTAGTCACGGTAGCTCGTATACCAGCATTTCTTGCAACACTTGGTACACTCAGTATTATAAAGGGCCTGGCAATGAGGGCTACGGATATTCAAACCATCCCAGTAGGAAACAAAACCTTTACCTTTATATTTGGTCTTGGACAAGTAGGTAGAATTCCAACACTGTTTTTTTGGACAATAATAATAATGTTGCTAGGATATTTTGTCCTAAATAATATACCTTTCGGTAAAAAAGTATTGGCTGTCGGTGGTAATCCGACTGCTGCAAGATTCACTGGGATAAATAATCAAAAGATTATTACAATTGTTTTTGTATTTGGCAGTGTCGCTGCCGGTATCTCTGCTATGCTTTATATTGGCAGATTTGAGGCAGCTAGATATACATATGGTGAACAAGACATGCTCACCGTTATTGCAGCGGTTATTATTGGCGGAACGAGTCTGTATGGCGGCAAAGCTAATATTATTGGTTCTGTGGTAGGTTCTCTACTTTTGGGTGTAATAAACAATGGGCTAATAATCGGTGGTTTAAAAATACCTGAGCAAATGGTTGCTAAGGGCGCTATTATTATATTGGCTATCGGGCTTGGTGAACTCAGTAATAGGCGAAGAGCAAGAGAATCGCTTTAATACAACTTTTCCGTTGAATTAAATTCTTAAGAAGCAAATCGGTGGCATGAGGTTAACAGTGATCCAAAATTAATAATGGCATTAAATAATTAATAAAATGTAATTATGAGTTATTTGGTTTTAATTATTAATACTAGAGTTAAGTAAAAATCATTAATTGAAAAAATGGGGGGAAAATGGAGTACAGGTATCTTGGGAAAACAGGATTACGTGTTTCTGAGCTATGTTTAGGGACTATGACATTTGGAGGAGGAGAAGTCTTCAAAGAATTCGGAAATATACAAGTTGCTGAAGCGAAAGAACTCATAAGCATGTCGTTGGATGCAGGTGTTAATTTCATTGATACAGCTGATGTTTATTCACAAGGTCTTTCTGAGGAAATTATTGGCAAATCTCTTGGAGCAAAAAGACAAGATGTAATATTGCTTACAAAAGTACGTTTTCCCTGTTATGGTTCCGGACCTAATGATACAGGACTTACAAGACATCACATTATAAGAAATATAGAAAGAAGTCTTAAAAATCTTAAAACGGATTATATAGACATTTATATGATGCATGGCCCGGATTTTATGACTCCTCTCGAAGAATCATTAAAAGCATTTGATGATCTCATAAAACAAGGTAAAGTAAGATATATTGGCTGTTCTAATTTCCCTGGCTGGTGGCTGATGAAAGCGTTATGGATTTCAGATAAATATAATTATGAAAGATTTATAACTTATCAAGGTCAGTATAATCTTGCTTCAAGGGAAATGGAACTTGATATAATTCCTGCTTGCTTGGATAACGGAGTAGGCATTATGTCATGGAGCCCACTTGCAGGGGGATTTTTCTCAGGTAAATGTGGTAGAAACAAACCTCTCCCAAAAAATTCAAGAAGAAGTGATCCAGATAGTCCACTGCTAGGATTTTTCCCTGTTGAAGAAGAAAAAGGTTATTTGATTATTGATGAACTTGAAAAAATAGCTAAAAATCATAAAGCTACTGTTGCACAAGCAGCACTTAATTATTTATTGCGGAAACCTGGAGTAGCATCAGTGGTTATAGGTATTAGAAATAAAGAGCAATTAGCAGATAATTTAAAATCTTCTGAATGGAAAATGGATAAAGAAGAAGTTGAAAAACTGGATGAATTAAGCAGCTATAAATTGCCTTATCCATTCTGGCATATAAAGATGAATGAAGGCGACAGGTAATTGGATATTCAGGATCAGTTTAATTTATTGAATAACCAGAAGAAAAATTCCAAATCATTGTTGTTTATAATTGTTGTGAACCACTAAAGTTATATATAAAATTAACTAAGGGATGGAATAACTGAATAGATTGAGGATTTAAGATATAGAAGTGGTCTTTTAGATAAGTGAAATCTATATAACAAATATAATTAATAATAATTTGAAAGGAGTATTTGAAAATGAAATTGTCTTTTAATAGTTTTGCATATAGCAGCTACCCTATATGGATACCGGCTTATCCAATTGATTATGTAATAAAAAATCTAGCAAAAATTGGTTATGATGGTATTGAGCTTGGTTGTGTAAGTCCGACTGCATTTCCTCCATATGTTACAAGCGAAGATAGAAAAAGGATAAATGGTCTTTTAAAAGAAAATAATATAAAAATTTCATCAGTACTTCCTGTCCCCGGAGGCACTGGTTGCGGAATGAATGTATCAAGTCCTATCGAAGAAGAAAGATTACATACAATCCAAAATTATAAAGATGCTATAGACCTGGCCTATGATCTTGGCGGTGGAGGAAAAATCTGTCTTTATATAGCTGGTTGGGTAATCTGGGGAGTAGATCAGGAGCAAGCTTGGGAATGGTCAAAAGAATGTTTAATCGAGATAGCAAAGCATGCTAAGCAAAAGGAAATAATAATGGCGATAGAGCCCACTCCTACTGTTACAAATCTTATTGAAACGGCTGATGATGCATTGAAACTTATGAGGGAAGTTAAGATGGATAATGTCAAAGTAATGTTTGATACCATACATGCGTATTATCGTGGTGATATACCGACAGATTATATAGATAAAATGGGCTCAGATTTGGTTCATATTCATATTTCAGATGTAGATAGAACTCCACCTGGAACATATAATGATTTTAGGGGTCTCGTAGATGCTCTTAAATCTATTAATTATGATGGGTATTTAACAATGGAAATCGGAGTAGTGGACAGGGCTGACCCAAATGAGATTGCTAGAAAATCTTATGAATATATGAAAAAAATAATTTGATAAAAGTTTTTAATAGATTTCATATTTTTAATTGATAAAAGTTTATAAGTCGATACTTAAACTTATAAATTAAAAACAAAGTATAGAGAGGAAAGTAAAATGAGATTATCATTTAATACATGGCCTTATTGTAGTTACCCCACATGGCTTCCAGCTTATCCAATTGATTATGTAATAAAAAATCTGGCAAAAATTGGTTATGAAAATATTGAGATAGGTTGTGCCAGTCCAGTTGCGTTTCCTCCATATATTAATAATGAAGAAAGAAAAAGAATAAATAAACTTTTAAAAGAAAATAAAATAAATGTATCTGCTGTTCTTCCTGCTCCTGGAGGGACCGGTTGTGGAAATAATGTTGCTAGCCATATAAAGGCTGAGAGGCTGCATGCAATCCAGAGTTATAAAGATGCTATAGACCTGGCTTATGATCTGGGCGGAGGAGGAAAGATCTGTTGCTTTTTAGGAGGTTGGGTAATCTGGGGCGTAGAACAGGACCAAGCATGGGAGTGGTCAAAAGAATGTTTAATCGAGATAGCAAATTATGCTAAAGAAAAGGAAATGATAGTAGCAATAGAGCCTACTGCCGAAGTTACAAATCTTATTGAAACAGCTGATGATGCTTTAAAGCTTATGAGGGAAGTTAAGATGGATAATGTCAAAGTAATGCTTGATACTATACATGCGTGTTATCGAGGTGAAGTGTTAACAGATCAAGTAGATAAAATGGGTTCGAATTTAGTTAATATACATATTTCAGATACAGATAGAACTCCTCCTGGAACACACAGCGATTTTAAAAGCTTCATAGATGCTCTTAAATCAATTAATTACGCAGGTTGCTTAACTGTAGAAGGAGGATTTATTGGAAGAAAAGATCCTAATGGGTTTGCACTAAAGTCTTATGAATATATGAAAAAAATAATGTAACCAAATAATTTACAAATTCAAAAGTTCTCACGATTAATTAATTAACAAACATAGCAAGTATTGAATATGCAAGGGGAGGCAGGATGGCAAAACGTATAGAAGAATTAAAAAATATTGCGAACCAGGTAAGGATTGATACTTTCAACGCGATAACGGATACAGGCAGTGGCGGCCACTACGGAGGCTGTTTATCATTGTCAGAGATCTTGACAGTATTATATTTTGAAATAATGAATGTGGATCCCAAAAATCCAAAAGATAAAAAAAGAGATAGATTTATTCTATCTAAAGGACATGGGGGTCCGGCACTTTATGCCACTCTTGCCAGGAGGGGGTTTATCCCATTATCTTCTCTAAAAGAATTAGATGTTCCTCTATCAAAATTTCCAAAACATATTGACAGATTAAAACTAGAAAGTATAGATGTATCAAGCGGGGCTCTTGGACAAGGACTCTCAATCGCCGTTGGTATGTGCATATCATTAAAACAACAAAAAAGATCAAATCTTGTTTATATAGTTTTAGGTGATGGAGAATGCGACAGTGGACAAGTATGGGAAGCAGCAATGTCTGCCAATAAATATCATCTCAATAACCTGATTGCAATAATTGATGACAATAGTTATCAATTGGATGGTTCAACGAAAGATGTAATGCCTCTTGAGCCATTTGAGGATAAATGGAAATCTTTTGGTTGGAATACTTATATAGTGGATGGGCATGATGTAGAAGAATTGTTGTTAGCCTTAAGCAAAGCAAAAAAAGAAAAAAATAAACCTTCGGTAATTATAGCCAAGACAATTAAAGGTAAAGGTATATCCTTAATGGAAAATGTCACTTATTGGCATGCTGGTAAATTGACAAAAGATCAATTGGGAATTTGTATAGGAGAATTGGAGGAATTGAAATGATTGGAGATTTAATTTCTGTTCAAGATACTTATGGTAAAACTCTGGTGGAACTTGGGAAGGAAAATAAAGATATTTTTGCCCTTGAGGCTGACTTGATGCGTTGTTCCGGAAGTAAATTATTTGAAGATGAATTTCCCGAAAGGCACATCCAGGTAGGTGTAGCAGAACAAAATCTAATAGGGATTGCTGCAGGTTTGGCAGCAGAGGGAAGAATTCCTTATGCATCTACATTTGCAAATTTTTTAATACAAAGGGGTTGCGACCAGATAGTAATGAGTGTTTCGTACAATAAATTTAATGTAAAATTAGCCGGTAGTTATGGAGGGCTGACAAGTGGACTTAATGGCGGTACACACATAGCGATCGATGATATAGGGATTACTAGATGTATACCCCATATGAAAGTGATTGTTCCTGGCGATTGTAATGAGTTAAGACAGGCTGTCAGAGCTGTTTCAAAAGATGATTCCCCGGCATATATAAGAATGGCAAATGGACCAATGAAAGAGATTTTTGGAAATAGCCATAAATTTGAAATCGGGAAGGGCTATAAATTTGGTGATGGCAAGGATATCACCCTCATCACAACTGGCATTACTACTGAAATAGCCATGAATGCACTTCCTGTTCTAGAATCCGAGAGTATTAAAGCAAGGTTAATTCACTTGCCTTCAATAAAACCGATAGACAAAGACTTAGTAGTAAAATGTGCTCGTGATACTGGTGCGATTTTAACCATAGAAAATCACTCCATTCTTGGTGGACTTGGCAGCTTAGTGTCGGAAATAGTATCTAAAAATTGCCCAGTTCTTGTTCATAATATTGGACTTAATGATACTTATGGTTTAAATGCGGACCTTGATTACCAGCTGCAATATTTTGGATTAACGGTTGAAAATATTGTAAGTAGGAGCAAGGAATTGATTAAGTTAAAATAGCTTGATGGTCTTAATTTGATAATTATCTAAAATAATTATTTGTAATTGTACTGTTTTAATGATTTTTAAGAGGTTTCATGAAGGATAATAAGAAAGTTTGTGTTGTGACTGGAGGTAATAGCGGGATAGGTCTTTTCATCTCCGAATATCTATTAAAAAAAGGTTATAAAATAATAATCCTTGATATTAATATTGATAATTTTTCAAAGAAATTAAAAAAGGAGATAGTAGCTAAAGATGCTCTGGCATTAAAAACAGATATAACTAATTATTTAGAAGTAAAAAATTCAATCAAGAGAATAGTTGAAGAATTCGGTACGATAAGTTATTTAGTGAACAATGCTGGAATTCTTTCAGACAAATCGTTTTTTAATGAGACTGAAGAAGATTGGAAGAATGTAATTGATATTAATCTTAATGGTGTTTTCCTTTGCAGTAAAGCTGTAATTCCAGTGATGGTCAAAAATAAATTTGGCCGGATTGTAAATATTTCTTCATTAAGTGGCTTAAAAAGTTCTATATTTTCTAGTTCTGCTTACTGTGCATCAAAAGCTGGGGTTATAGGATTTAGCAGATGTCTGGCACATCAAACTGCAAAATACAATATAAGGGTAAATTGCATAGCTCCATGCACAACAGAATCCCCAATGATCTCCCAACTTGATAAAAAAGTTAAAGAAGACTATATAAAAAGTGTTCCTCTGGGAAGAATTGCAAAACCTTCCGACATAGCCCATGCTGTTTATTTTTTACTTAGTGAGAAGTCTGATTTCATAACCGGGGAGACAATAAATCTGAGTGGTGGACTCTTAATGAGGTAATGATTGTAATAAAATAAATTTCAATATATCTGTTTATAATTATTATTGTCCAATTTAAAGGATTGAAGGAATGAAGTATTCAATAGTAATTTCTGTATCAAAAACTAAATTCGGGCCAGTAGTTTTTAGAGATAATCTACTGGAAAATATTACTAAGGCATATCAGTTTGGTTATGATGCTGTTGAGCTTGCAGTGAGAGATCCTGAAATTATTGATAATAAAAAATTAGTGAATTTATTGAGTAAGTATAGTCTATCCGTACCGGCTATTGGAACTGGACAGATTTATTTTGATGAAGGAATAAGTTTTTCGGATGAAAGCGCGGATATTAGAAAAAAAGCCGTAGAAAGAGTATGTAAAATAATTGATCTAGCAAATGGATTAAATTCAGCTGTAATTATTGGTCTGATTAGGGGTAATGTAGTAAATCCCGAGGATAATTTTGATAAAAAGCTAATATCTGCAGAAAAGAGAATATGCGAATGTATGCAAACATGCATGCAATATTCAGAAAATTCTAATACTTTATTTCTTGTTGAACCATTAATAAGGTATAACAGTAATATTTTTAATACATTAGAACAGGTTAGTAATTTTTTAGATAAATTTAAGCATATACTTGATATTAATAGAATTGGGATCCTAGCAGATACTTTTCACATGAATGTTGAAGAGGTAATTATTGAAGATAGTTTAATCAATAACTTAAATTTAATTAAATATATTCATTTTTCAGACAGTAATAGATTAGCTCCAGGCTATGGACATATCGATTTTAAAAAAATCTTAAAAATACTAATAAAAGAAAATTATGAAAGCTTTATATCATTTGAAATCATGCCTATTCCTGATTCTGAAACTGCAGCAAAAGTTGCCTTGAAGAATACAAAAGATATTGAAAAAAATATAAAGAAAAATTTTACTTAAAATTTTTTGGGCTGTCTTTTTTGATGAAAAGGATGAGGGTATATTTATTAATAAATAATGTAAACATTTTTTAAAATCGAAGAAAGGACATAAAATGAAGTTAGGGATTGACAGTTACTGTTATCATGAGTATTTTGGGGAAGTTATGCCTGGATTAGAACCTCCCAAAAAGAGATCTTTAGAAGATTTTTTGGAGACTGCAGGTAAATTGAAAGTCAATGGGGTATCGCTAGAAACTTGTTTTATAGAATCTTTTGAGGAATCATACCTAAAAAAAATTAAAGAGATCATTGATAAATATAAGATGGAAATAGTAGTAGCGTGGGGACATCCTATTGGATTTGATGGTGGCAGGAATAAAAATGCACTAAAAGAGTTAAATAAACAATATAACACATGCAAGATCCTGGGTGCGGATATTATGAGGATAGTTGGTTCCCATGAGGGACTGCGTTTTGAACCCCATATGCCCCAGATAAAAGAATTATCCATAGTGCTTAAAGAGGCAGTAAAGGTAGCAGAGGAAAATAATGTTAAATTAGCTATTGAAAATCATATTGACTATACTACTGAAGAAATGTTACTGCTTATGGAAAACGTCGATTCTGATTATTTAGGTATAAATTATGACACAGGAAATGTACTGAGAATGGGAGATCATCCTGTGGAATCTGCAAAGATATTATCAAAATATATAATAGCTACACATTTAAAAGATATTTCTCCCGTCTATGGAGCTGATCCAAAAACCTGGAACTTTTTTGCCAGCATGCCGTTAGGAGATGGGATTATCAATATTCCTGAAGTGATAAAAGCTCTTGAGGAAGCCAAATACCCGGGATTTTATGCTATTGAAATAGATTACCTTCATCCAAAATACAATAGAGAATTAGATAAAGCTCTGGCTAAAAGTGTTAACTATTTAAGGAGTCTGAAGATTTAGGTATATTAAATAAAGTAGTATTTTCTTCTAAAATTTATATAAGGAGTTTAAAAAATGGGTTCCGAAGTTTTTAATAAGGTAAGCTTAGATGAGATTGATTTGAAAGAAGTTGGGATAGGGTTGCTTGGATATGGTTTTATGGGAAAAGCTCATTCAAATGCATTTAAAAAATTTTCATATATGTGCTGGCCACCTCCAGCTATCCCAAAATTAATTGCTATTTGTGGTAGAACTGAGGAGAAAGTAAAAGAAGCAGCTATAAGGTATGGTTTTGAAGGGTATTATACTGATTGGAAAAAACTTGTTGAAGATCCCAGAATAGAAATTTTTGATAATGCATCATTAGATAAAAATCATTGTGCTCCTTCTATCGCAGCAGCTGAAATGGGTAAGCATGTGGTTTGTGAAAAACCACTAGCTATGAATTTAGATGAAGCTAAAAGGATGTGTTTGGCGGTAAAAGAAGCAGGGGTTAAAAACATGTGTGGTTTTAATTACCGTTTTTTACCTGCAGTAAGATTAGCCAAAGATATTATAGACAAAGGTATCATAGGAAAAATTTATGAATATAAGGCAAGATATTTTCAGCACTATGGAGCTAATCCGGATGAACTAGTCGAAAATATTTGGTATGCACCATCTGGTCCCGGCGTACTTCTGGGACTCGGTTCACATATTATAGATATGGGTAGATTTCTTATAGGTGAAATATCATCAGTTTTTGGACATCAAAAGATATTTAATGAAACCAGAATTGATAAAGCTGGAAGTAAAGTAGAAATAAAGGTAGATGAAAGTTTTGCTGCTATTCTTGAGTTTGAAAATGGAGCTACAGGAGTACTTGAAGGTTCCTATGTTACCGAGGGAAGGAAAAATCAGCATACCTGGGAAATCAATGGCTCTAAAGGTAGTATAGTTTTCGACCTTGAGCATCTAAATTATTTAAAAGTATGTTTGAGAGAAGGAAAAATAAGGGAAATTAATGGTTTTACTGAAGTTTCAGTTACTGATTCATTTGATCCATACAGTCACCTATTATGGCCACCTGGACACATGATGGGTTGGGAGGACGGCCATGTAAGTGAATTGCTGTATTTTGTTGATGCTGTTGTAAATGATAAGAAGGTTGAACCATATGGAGCGACATTTCTGGATGGCTATATGGTTCAAGTAATTATGGATGCTATAAAAGAATCTTCTATTAATGATAAAAAAGTAAAAATCAATAAGTTAGATTTGAGTTAATAGTTTTTAAGTTAAAAGAAACAAAAATGAGATTTTGGACGAACAGACAATTGCTTGTCCATAAGTGAGACTCACAAAGTATTAAATTATGTTTTAAAGGCTAAAGAAAAAGAGGCTCTGTATTATTTATTGCATATAATATTTATAATTCTTACAGTGTTTAGGATAGATTTATAAAATTGAAGAATAATTTTAAAATTTACAATTGTTAAAATAAAATTACTTTTCAAAAATAATAGATGGAGATTAATATTAATACCAGAGAAAGAATTATTGCAGCATTAAATCACAAAGAGCCTGACAGAGTTCCGGTAGATATTGGAGCATGTGGCGCAACTACTTTACTTGTACCGACCTATGATAATCTAAAAAAATATTTTGGGATTAAAAAAAAGACCAGGTTGATGAATAGATTTTTTAATATGGCGCTAATGGATGAAGAAGTTTTAAATAAATTAGATATAAATACACGCGGTATTGGTAGTGGACCTGCAGATGGATACAAAGATGTAGAGCTTGAGAATGGGGCCTTTATAGATGAGTGGGGGATTACATCCAGGAAACCTGAGAATAGTATTTATAATGTTTTTGATATCCATCCTTTAAGCAATGCAGAATCGGTTGAAGATATTAGAAAATATAAATTCCCTGATCCTGAGAATGAAGGAAGATTTAGGGGCTTAAAAGAAAAAATAGATTATCTGTATAATAAAACAGATTTTGCAATAATTGGTTCTGGTGATCAAATTTTTGAACTTTCATGGTATCTCAGAGGTGCTGAAAATATTTTTACTGATATGTATTTTAATAAAAAATTAGTACATGCTTTAATGGAAAAAATAAGTGACTATCATCTTGCAAAAACAAAGAAGTTTCTGGAAATTGTTGGTAATTATATTCAAGTATTTTTTACTGGAGACGATATTGCTTCCCAAAATGGACCATTAATATCAGTTGAAATGTATAAAGAGTTTATAAAACCTTACCAGAAAAAGGTTTACGGATATGTTAAAGATAATACCAATGCAAAAATTATCTACCATTCTTGTGGTAGCATTTATGATTTTCTACCGGATTTAATTGAGATTGGAGTAGATGGAATAAACCCTGTGCAGGTCTGGGCAAGGAATATGGATACAAATAAATTAAAGAAGGAGTTTGGAAATGATCTTTCTTTCTGGGGTGCTATAGACACTCAGAGGACTTTGCCTTTTGGAACAATAGAGGACCTGAAAAAAGAAGTAAGAAAGAGAATTGATGATCTTGGAACCAATGGTGGATTTGTCCTGGGTCCGGTTCATGCAATTCAGCCTGATGTAAAACCAGAAAAAATAATAGAAATGATTGAATATGCAAAAGAATATGGCGTTATTAGTCTGTTGCCAAAGAGCCAGATTTCAGTGTTAAAGAATATTGATACATTATAAAGCATTGAATGATAATAATTTAAAGTTTGATAAGAAATATTGGTTAAGGCATCAGGATTCAGATTATTCGAAAGAAAAAATATTTATAAAACCTATATTAAATATAAGAGATTCAATTGCTAGAGTTAAAACAATTTAAAGGAGGATAGTATGAATTATGGCTATATCGGTGAAATCTTAAAAATCAATCTAACTACTAAAGAAATTTTAATCGAAAAGTTAGGAAAAGAAGACTTAAAAAAATTCATTGGGGGTAGTGGGCTTGGTGCAAAGTATCTGTATGAACTAACAGGACCTGATACAGACCCACTGGGTGAAGAAAATGCATTGATATTTATGACTGGCCCATTTACGGGGACAAAGACATTTTCCTCCGATAGATTTGAAGTTATTACAAAATCACCAGCAACTGGTATTTATGCGGAAAGCAATTGTGGGGGAAAATGGGGCTCCGCTTTAAAAAGAAGTGGTTATGATGGAGTGATAATAATCGGGATATCAGATAAACCAGTATATATAGATATAAACAATAAAGAAGTTAAAATACTAAACGCTTCCAGCTTATGGGGACTAGATACATTCAAGACATATAAAGAACTAAAAAACAATATTGATAAAAAGGCTGAGGTTGCCTGCATAGGCCAGGCTGGTGAAAACCTGATTAAATATGCTGCAATCAGCACCTGTGGAGAACATGCACGCATAGCGGCAAGAGCCGGTGTTGGTACCGTGATGGGTTCTAAAAAGCTTAAAGCAATAGTCGTAAGTGGAAACCAGGAATTTGAGCTTCATGATAGCAAAGGATTTAAAGATTTTTATAAGAAAAATGTAAAAAAGGTCGGTTCTTCAGATGTTGCAGAATTTTTAAGGGATAATGGAACAAATGGAGTTGTTGAAGGCTGTGAACTTATAGGGGATATGCCAATAAAAAACTGGACCGGAAAGAATCTAAAAAATATAGATAAACTTTACTCAGACAACACAAACAAAACAATATTAAAAAAGAAATATTACTGCGGAAGTTGCGTGGTTGGTTGCGGAAGAGTTGTAGAAGTTACTAGCGGTAAGTTCAAAACTGATGGAATGGTCGGCGGGTCTGAATATGAGACAATAGGAATGCTGGGTTCCAATCTACTGATTACTGACATGGATGCCGTAGCAAAGTTAAATGAACTCTGTAATAAATATGGAATAGATACCATATCAACTGGTTCTGTCATAGGGATGATGATGGAGTGTTATGAAAAAGGTTTAATAGACAGAGAGTTTCTGGATGGAGTTGACCTGGTCTGGGGAAATGCTGATGCAGTTATTGAGATAATCCATAAAATAGGAAAAGCAGAAGGAGTGGGAAGGCTACTCGGAGAAGGTGTAAAGAAAATTGCCGAAAAGATAGGTTCACCTGCAATTGAGTTTGCGGTCCATGTGAAGGGACTGGAATCTCCCGCCCATGATCCCAGGGCAAAAAACAGCCTGGCACTGGGTTATGCCACTTCTAACAGAGGTGCATGCCATCTTCAGCATTACGGATACGACCTGGAAGATGGACTTGATTTACCTGATATGGGCATACCTGAGACACTTGACAGACAAGTAGTTGATGGCAAGGCAGAGTTCGTAGCCAAGATGCAAAATCTAATGTGTATGTTTGACTCTTTAAGCAGTTGTAAATTTATGATGTTCTGCACTTTTTCACTTAAACCGATGGTTGAGGCATTGGAGCACATAACAGGTTTTGGACTGGACGAGAAAGAGTTTTTAAAAACAGGGGAAAGAATCTTTAACTTAAAGAGAATGTATAATATAAGGTGTGGTGTGACCAGAAAAGATGATACATTACCTCCAAGGTTTTTAACACTAAACAGAAATGATGACAAAGATATAAGTGAGCTCCCACCCCTTGGCAGGATGCTTGACGAATATTACAAGATAAAAAATTGGGATGAAATCGGAGTTCCTACCAAAGAAAAATTGACTGAACTTGGATTGGAAGAATATATTGTGTAAATTTTAAATAATATTATTTTTATAATTTATTGAAAAGTAAAATGAAAATATCCCTAAAATTAAAAGGTAGGTTAAGCAATTTTATGGATCTAGATCATGATAAGAGCGATATACTCCTGGATGTAGGGGATAATATAAAAATTTTAGATGTTTTAATAAAAATAGAAATTCCCAGAGAAAGGATAGGACTAATTGTGGTAAATAAAAAAGTGGTAAATATTAATGCAAAATTAAATGGAGGGGATTTGCTAACACTGTACCCTCCCATTGCAGGTGGATAAATTTTTCAAATTGTTAATAAAGATAGAAATTATAAAACTTTAGCAAACGTTTATTCAGGTAAATTATGGATATAAAAAAATTGTATATTTTATTACAAAATAAGTTTAAAAATGAATATCATGTTTACATTAATTCATTTCACTCAAAAGAAGATAAAATATTTATTCTTGTAAAGAATAAAAGTAATAAATATTTTGGCGAGATTTGCAGAAGTGGTAAATTTTTGCTTGATAGTCCCGTAAAGAGTTTACATTTTAATGAGTTTGAAGAATATACCTTCGATATAAGGTTTTTTGAATGCTCAGTAGAAAATTCTAAAAAGATCATGAACTTTTTAGAATATCTTAAACCGGTAAAAATTAATCAGAAAGCTTCACTGGGATTTGGTGATAGAATAGGTATAGCATCAGGTGCTCATGTTAAGCTTGCCAAAGAATATAATTTATTTCCTGTGTTTGCACAGCAATCTGTAAGGGAAATAACAAAAACTGGTAGGGATTGTGAATCAGTTTTGCATAATGCTGTTATGGGAGTATTTCAGGAGGGATATAAAGGTGTTTGGGGAGCCGATGCAGATCATATCAAGAGTAAAGAATGGTTAAAGAGTATGATAAACAATAAATATGTACCGTATACAATGTATACTATTGATACATATGATTATGTAAATACTTCCGAGGAGATTAATGAGGTTGATCTTTCAACAGATAAAAATTTTAAAGAAAGGTTGAAAAAAGCCAGGAAGTATATAGGTAAAAACATAAATCTGAAGGGCTATAGTTTTAATTATGATGAAGATATTTTATTTTTAATAGTTAAAAAATATTATAAGAGTTTAGATTTTTTGAAAGATTGTTATGAAATGATCAAATTTAGTAATCGAGAATTTGATTTTGAGCCAACTTTTGATGAAAGAGATATTGATACAAAACCAGAAGACCATTTCTATATTGCTTCTGAATTATTAAGCGAAGGTGTAGATTTTAATACACTGGCGTTAAAATTACCCGGAAGATTTGAAAAAGGTATAGATTATATTGGTGATTTAGATAAATTTATAAGGGATATAAGTATTCACCGAGAGATAGTAAATTATTTTGGTTGTTATAAACTAAGCCTGCATTCAGCTGACGATAAATATATGATTTTTAAACCATGGAGAGAAATTTTTAAAGAAAATTATCATATAAAGACATCCGGGACAACCTGGATGGAATCATTAAGGACAATAGCACAGTTAAAACCATCGCTATTTAAAGAAATTTTTGAAGCTACTTTAAGTAATGCAGAAAAAAATAGCACGGATTATCATATAAATTTGGATTATAAAAAGATTTTTAAACTTTCCAAGGACAGTGATTCGGAAGATTTAATAGATATAAGTGATTCGAGGCAACTTCTTCATGTTTCCTATGGGTCAATAATAGGCAAGTTTAAAAATAATATTATTGAAACACTTAGCAAAAATGAGGATCTGTATTATGGGAATATAATAAAAAACTATAGAAGTCAATTAAATTTAATATTTAAGTAAATTTTTACAGAAGGCATGAAAGGTTGCAGTGGAGGAACTACTAAAAAGCTTATATTGGGAGATGTTAAAAAAAATGCTTCAAATTAGATATTTCGAAGAGCAGGTAGACCAATTTTATATGGAGGGTGAAGTACATGGAACAGGACACTTGTATACTGATATGGAGGCTATTGCAGTAGGCTCAATACTTGCTATTGATATGAAAGATTTGATAACTTCTACTCATAGGGGACATGGACATTTTATTGCAAAAGGAGCTGATTTGAAGTTAATGATGGCAGAGATTCTAGGCAAAAAAACAGGGTACTGTAAAGGAAAAGGTGATTCAATGCATACAGCAGATATAAATATAGGGAATCTTGCTGCAAATGGAATAGTCAGTGGTGGCATTGCAATTGCAACGGGGGCAGGCCTTGCATTAAAGTTAAAAGAGAGAAAGGAGATAAGGAAAGTTTTAAAATAGTCATATATTTAATATGAATGATATTTTTTAGTAAAGAATGTAATTAAACTTTTAACATATGAAAGCTTTAACTTGGGTAAAAGAAAATTTAATAGAAATAAAAGATATAAATATTCCACTACTTGGGGATAATGAAGTTTTAATTAAAGTTAAGTATGTAGGTATTTGCGGTTCTGATATCACAGTAATGAAAGGAAAGCATGTTTCCGCTAAACCGCCTGTGGTTCTAGGACACGAGTTTTCGGGAGTAGTTGAAAAAACTAATTCTAAAAATTTTATTATTGGGGATAAAGTAGTTGTTGAACCTTTAATATCTTGCGGAAGATGTGAAGCCTGCGTTTCAGGGGCAACTCATGTGTGCAGGCATTTAAAATTATTTGGCATCCATGAAGATGGTGGGTTAGCTGAATTTGTTAAAATTCCGGAGAGCTCAATTTTTAAATTGCCGGCTGAAGTAACCCTACTTGAAGGGGCGCTCATAGAACCTTTATCAGTTGCAGTTCACAGCATAGATATGAGCAGGATGAAATTTGGAGACAATGTCCTGATAACAGGTGCTGGACCTATTGGAATATTATGCGGAATTTTAGCGCAAAATTTTGGTGCAGGTAATGTAATAATTACAGATATTTCTAATTTCAGACTGGATATTGCCAGGAAATTCGGCATGATTAGTTTTAACTCCAAACAAGTTAATGACTTTAGAGCTTTTATAAATAATATTACTGATAATTGTGGTGTAGATATTTGTTTTGAATGTTCTGGAGTCCAGGAGGCGATTAATCAGGCTTTAGAACTCCTTGCTATTAAGGGTATTTTGGTCCAGATAGGAATCAGTAAAAATAATGTAGGAATTGATATGAAAGCTATTGCATACAAGGAGCAAAAGATAGTAGGAGTCAGAGTATATGCAAGGGGTGATTTTAAAAGAGCTATTAATTTTGTGGCAAGTAAAAAAGAAAATTTGCCAGAAATAGTTACAAATATTATTAAATTTAAGAATACTGTAGAGGCATTTAAACTATCTGAAGAGATAGAAGGAAGTTTAAAAATCCTTATTGAATTATAAGAAGGAATTATAAATATTTTAAAAAGGGAGGAATTATTGTGAAGAAGGTAAAAATAGGGTTAGTAGGTACCTATAGGTTGGATTTCACGGGAGATTATGTAGGGCAATATAAAAAATCTATTTCTGAAATGGAAAATCTTTCCAAGAAACTTAATTTTGATCTACATGTAATAAAGGAGGGATTGGTTACGGGTGAAGATGCTCAAAAAGCTGCAGAGGAATTTGAAGAAAAAAAGGTAAATATTGTAATGTTGTGTGTGAGTTGTTTTCCTGACGGAGAGGTAGTTATCCCCTTGTCAAAAATTAAGAATAGCTTTCTAGGCCTCTGGGCTGTACCTGAACCATATATGAGTGGTGTTTTGCCCTTAAATTCATTCGTAGGAATCAATATGTTTGGAAGCATAATAGGTGAATATCTTATAAATGAAGACCATAAGTTCAAATGGTTTTTTGGTAATGCTGAAGATGAATTATTTATTGATAGATTTAAAATTACTTTAAAAGCAATAAAAACAATAATTAATCTAAAAGATTCAAAAATAGCCTGGATTGGTGGAAATGCTCCCCATTACTATAATCAATATTTTGATGAAAGAAAGGTATTAAGCAGATTTGGAGTAAGAGTAGTAAGTGACATCACAATTGACGAAGTTATAAATAGAATGAATTGTTATAGTGATGCAGTTGTAAAAAAGACTGGAGAAGAAATTTTAAGTGAAGCCTCCTATGTTTCAAATGCTGCAAAAAAAGCAATTGATACCAATGCCAGGTTATATAAGAGCCTGGAAGATTATATAAAAGAGAATAATTTTGATGCCCTTTCATTAAGCTGCTGGCCAAGACTCCCAGGTATGATCAATATGGCAGTATGTTCAACTGTTGGAAGATTAAACGATAAAGGAATAGTTACTGCTTGCGAAGGAGATGTAGTAGGTACGGTTAGCATGTTGATGTTAAAGTTTATTGCTAATAAGGAAACAATGTTTATGGACTTGTCTTTATTTGATGAAAAGGATAATAGTATATTATTCTGGCACTGTGGCCCTGCAGCACAATGTTATGCAAATAAGGATGGTTTGAGACTGGACCAACACTTTATAATGAACGATAGCACATCAAAGGATGGTGAAAGGAAGGGCACAGTTGGAGATATGGTATTTAAGCCGCAACCTGTAACTGTAATGAGACCTAACCAAGATTGTGAAAAAATGTTTATTTTGACTGGAAATTTTATGGATACTGAAAAAGAAAGTTTTGATGGTTCAAGAGGATGGATGGGAAATTTAAAATTAAATGATGAAAAAATTAGCGCCAGGGATTTAATGAATACTATTATGGTTCAGAGAATACAACACCATTATCCAATAGCTGCAGGACATTTTGAAAATGAAATTCAGGAAATTGCAGCCTGGCTGGATATGGATATAGTTAAAAAAATACCATATAGACCATATTTCCAAAATTTTAAATAACAAGATTATAAAGATATGGGGTGAACCCCTACAGTAGAATAAACCCTATATTTTTTAATTAAATAATTAATAGTAAGGTTTCCTAAAATGAACAATTACTCTGAAAAATTTATACTAGACCTCATTGAAAAAGCAAAAAGCTTGAGGTTAAAAACCCTAGATATGATATGCAAAAGAGAAGCTGGCCATCCGGGAGGTACTCTTTCTGCTGCTGAAATTATTACTGCACTGTACTTTTGCAAGCTCAGAGTAGATCCAAAGAATCCGAATTGGGAATGTAGGGACAGATTTATACTAAGCAAAGGTCATGCAAGTGCTGCCCTATATTATGCGCTCGCAAAAAGAGGATATTTTCCCGAAAGCGACCTTGAAAGTTGGGGAGATATTGATTGCCATCTGCAAGGACATCCTGACAGGAATAAGACAAGTGGGGTGGATTGTAATACTGGAACTCTTGGTCATGGTATCAGTATTGCTGTTGGATTGCTTCTCTCAGCAAGACTTAGATGCATAGATTACAGAGTCTATGTTTTACTGGGAGATGGAGAATGCCAGTCTGGTATAATATGGGAAGGAGCAATGGCTGCTTCAAAATTCAAAATGGATAAACTTGTAGCTGTATTAGACTACAATGGATTTCAGCTTGATGGCAGTATAAACGAAATAATGCCCCTCGAGCCTATCGTAGATAAATGGAAATCATTTAACTGGGAAGTTATAGTTATAGATGGACATAATATGAGGATGGTCCTTGAGGCTTTAGATGAAGCTGATAATACCCATAGCAAACCTACAATTATAATTGCTAAAACAATTAAAGGTAAGGGTATTAGCTTTATGGAAAATAAATGCATTTGGCATGGTATGGCGCCGGATAAAAAACAATTTAAAGAAGCATGTTTGGAGATAGAAGACAAAAATGAAAAATGATGATTTAGAAAAACTTGAAATTACATCAATGAGAAAATCATATGGTGATGCATTAGTTCAGATAGGAACTTCAAATAAAGATATTGTAGTAGTAGATGCAGATGTTTCCAGCTCTACTATGACATCAATTTTTGCTGAAAAATTTCCTGATAGATTTTTTAATATCGGTATTGCCGAGGAGAGCATGGTAGATATTGCAGCTGGGTTGGCTTTAGGTGGCCAAATACCTTTTGTAAATTCATTCGCTTCTTTAATATGTTACAGAGCATTAGAGCAGATAAGGACATGCATTGCATATAATAATGTTAATGTTAAAATTGCATCTAGCTATGCAGGAATATCAGATTTTAAAGATGGTCCCACACATCATACTATTTTTGATATAGCGGTAATGAGATCAATGCCTAATATGACAGTATTAGTTCCTGCAGATAGCGTTGAAGTAGATTTAATGGTAAAAACTGTTTCTGAGTTTGACGGTCCAGTTTATTTAAGAATATCAAGAGCTGATACTCCCACAATATTTGATAAAGATCATAGAGTAATAATTGGAAAAGGCACAGAAATAAAAGGTGGTAAAGACCTTGCGATCATTTGCACAGGAACTCCAATCTATAGGGTACTAAAAGCTGCCATGATCCTGGAGAAGGAAGGTTTTAGTGCAAGGATAATCAATATGAGCACTTTAAAGCCAATAGATAAAGAAATAATAATAAAAGCTTCTGAAGAGACCGGGGCGATAGTAACTGTTGAAGAACATAACATTATAGGAGGATTATTTAGCGCCGTTTCTGAAGTAATTACACAGAATAAATTAGTACCGGTAGTACCTGTAGGAATAAATGACATTTATGCAAGAACAGCAAAAAGTGTTGATATACTCTTTGATTATGTCGGTTTGACTGTTGAAAATATATTAAGTGCTTCAAGAAAAATCATGGAAAAAAAATAATAAAAAAATAGATGGGTCATGTAAAATGAGTTTGAAGTTGATGAAAAATTATATAAATGGTAAATGGGTTGAACCAGAAAATTCTCATTATCTCGATGTTGAAAACCCTTCAACCGGTGAGATATTAGCTAAGGTACCTCTTTCTACAATAGCAGAAACAAATAGATCAATTGATGCGGCTTATGATGCTTTTAAAATATGGAAAGACATGCCTGTTGCCAGAAGAATCAGATCTCTCTTTAAGCTCAATGAGCTTTTACGTAATAAAGAAGAAGAGCTTTCCCGTATACTAGTTGCTGAAATGGGAAAGTCAATGGCTGATGCCAGGGCAGAATTTAAAAGAATATATGAGAATATAGAAGTTGCTTGTGGGATGCCAGTACTACAACAGGGTGATAAGATAATAGGTTGTTCTTTTGATATTGACGGGGAAGTTATTAGACTACCTATAGGAGTATTTGCCATGATTGCTCCCTTCAATTTTCCGGGAATGGTACCCTTTTGGTTTCTACCTTATGCACTGGCTACGGGTAATACCTATATAATTAAAGCTTCCAAACAGGTTCCCATGACCATACAGGAAATAACAAAATACATAGATATGTGTGATTTTCCTCCTGGTGTTTTTAACCTTGTGAATGGGGACAAAACTGTAGCCGAAGCTTTTATGGATAGTCCAAAAGTAAAGGGAATATCCTTAGTAGGTTCAACTGAAACCTGTAAAATAGTGTCTCAAAGGTGCGCTAAATCTAATAAAAGATTTCAGGCTATGGGAAGCGCCAAGAACCATCTTGTTGTAATGCCTGATGCCAAGCTTGAAATGGTTATCAGGAATATGACTACTTCATGTTATGGATGTGCCGGACAAAGATGTATGGCTTCTTCAGCCATCATAGGAGTTGGGAACATTTACCAAACTATCTGCCAGAGGTTTATAGAAGATTCAAAGAATATAATAGTAACTAATCCTCTTGAACCAGAAGTTATCAATGAACCTCTGGTTATGGGTCCTGTAATCTCCGGGAAAGCAAAAAATTTTATTCTGTCTATGATTGAAACAGGTATAAAAGAGGGTGCCACACTGGCTTTGGACGGTAGGAATATAATTGTATCAGGGTGTGAAAAGGGTCATTTTATTGGTCCTACTATTTTTAAAGATGTTAAACCCGGTATGAAGATACATGAAACAGAGATTTTTGGCCCAGTAGTAGTTATATTAAGGGCCGATACCCTGGAGGAAGCTATAGAAATTATAAATAATCATAGATATGGTAATGGTGCTTCAATTTACACCCAGAATGGTTACTATGCCAGGAAATTTAAATTGGAGGTGGAATGCGGAATGATTGGAATAAATGTAGGTATACCAGCACCAGTTTCGTATCTTCCCTTTGGGGGGATGAAAGAATCCCAGTATGCTGATATAAAAGCACAGGGTAAAGCAATTATTAATTTCTTCACGGAGGACAAAATTGTAACTGAAAGGTATTTTAAGGAAGTTCTTTAGTAAGAATTTTATTGTATTCACTAATCACCTTCATCGCTATGCAAAAGAAAGTGAAGCAGATCCTAAGAAGAGTAGCAGACCCGGGAGACGCAACAGGGGACTTGCAGATGTTGCAATGGTAGAGCCAGTACCTAATCATCAGGTAGTAGATCTAATGCTCATTTTGCTACATATTAAAGTCACAGGAGCATTAGTACACCGACCGATAACACATGGACATATTATTATAACCCTTGTAGTAACTCCTAAAAAGCGTCTCTCAGTAGAAAAAGCAATAGAGTTCTTTGAAGCACATTCCAGGATCAAGGTAGTGGAGACCGCAAAGGTCTTTCTATATTCTGAATTTGATAGCACAACTACTGAAAAAATAGGTTTTCATAGATTGGGTAATATCCAGTCATATTTAAATAAAAGAATAGAGGAAGATGACGAGGTAAAGATAACTACAGCACCCTCTGGCTGATCTGTAAGGGTGAAAAGTTAATGTAAGTTTTTGTGCTCGGAGGACATGATTTTCAAAGACTGGCTAAAATTTAAAGGAGCATGACACATGCAAAGTATTCTAAGTAAATTTAATATAGAGGGGAAAAAGGCCATAGTTACAGGAGCTGCAAAAGGAATCAGTTATGGTATTGCTGAAGCTTTACATAGTGCTGGAGTGGAAGTAGTTTTAATTGACATAGTGGATACCGTGTATAAATCTGCTGAAAAACTTACAGCAAATCGTGAAGCTAATGTGTTTGGTGTAAAAGGTGATCTCGGAATAGAAGAAAGTAGGAATAAAGCATTTCATGAAGCCCTTTCATTGCTTGGAGGTACAGTAGATATACTTGTTAACGGTGCAGGTGTACAGCACAGATGCGAGGCTGTAGATTTTCCACATGACCAATGGGAGAAAGTAATAAATATAAATCTGAGTGTAGTATTCTATATGTGCCAATTGGCTGGGAAAGTCATGCTTAGGAAGAGGTATGGCAAAATAATAAATATTGCTTCGATGCTTACATTTTTTGGAGGGATTATGATTCCAGCTTATGCCGCTAGCAAAGGCGGCATTGCCCAGCTTACAAAGGCACTTTCAAATGAATGGGTGGAGAAGGGTGTCAATGTGAATGCAATTGCACCAGGATATATGGAAACAGATATGACAGCCGACATATCTTTATATCCCCAACTGGTCAAAGATATTACAAAGCGCATACCGATAGGAAGATGGGGAAATGCAAATGATGTAAAAGGTCTTGTGTTATTTCTCTCATCTGATGCTTCCAGATATTTGAGTGGAGCAGTAATACCTGTTGATGGTGGATATTTAAGTCGTTGAAGGCAATTGCCTAATAAGGAGAACATAGAAGTCTATAAAAAATGAATGGACCGTATGTGTACAAGATTTGGGATTAATATCAAGTAATAATAAATAGAAAGATAACACAAAATATGAAGCTTATAAAAAAAGGTAATCATAGATTATCTGAGGAAGATAATCTTACTAAAAAAGTAGTTTCCAATATGTTGGAAGACTTGAAAACTAGTGGAATGGATGCTGTTAGAAAATATAGTATAAAATTTGACAAATGGAACCCAGATAGCTTTGAGTTAACAGAGTTACAGATTGAAGAAGCAATAGCTAAGTGTGATAAACAACTTATTCAAGATACTGACATCTGCCAAAACAATGTAAGAAGCTTTGCTAAAGCACAAATTTCAACCTTGGAGCCTCTGGAGGTAGAAATAAGAAAAGGGATAAGATTAGGACACAAACACATACCTATTAATAATGTTGGTAGCTATATTCCCGGAGGTAGGTATCCTATGTTTGGATCTGCTCAGATGAGTATTATTCCTGCCAAGGTAGCTGGTGTGAAAAATATCATTGCATGTACTCCGCCTGTGAAAGATATAGATTATTATCCTGCTACCATAAATGCTATAAAGAAGGCTGGAGCAGATAGAATATTCATCCTGGGTGGAGTTCAGGCTTTTGCTTTAATGGCTTTTGGAATGGGTGTAGTAACCTCTGTAGATATGTTATGTGGGGCTGGAAACAAATTTGTAGCAGAAGCGAAGAGACAACTATATGGTCAGTGTGGTATAGATTTACTTGCCGGTCCTACCGAGATCGGTATAATTGCCGATGATGATGCGGATTCATCTTTAGTTGCCTGTGACCTTTTGGGCCAAGCAGAACATGATCCTAATAGTGGGCAAATATTAATCTGCCTTAGTGAAAAATTTGCTAATAGAACTTTGAAAGAAATAGATATTCAGTTAGAGAAACTTCCCACCAGAGAAATAGCCTCGGTCTCATGGAATAATAACGGTATAGTATGTATTGCTGACAATAGAGACGAGGCTATAAAAATAAGTGATGATTATGCACCAGAACACTTAGAGTTACACCTAAATGACACAGATTACTACTTTAATAATTTAACAAATTACGGATCTCTTTTTATAGGTGAAGAAACCACTGTAGCATATGGAGATAAATGTATCGGTACTAATCATATTCTTCCAACATCTAGAGCAGCTAGATACACAGGTGGGGTTTGGGTCGGAAAATTTTTAAAAACGGTTACTTATCAAAAAATGACTTCCCAGGCTAGCATAAAAATGGGCAAAATTTGTGCTCGCCAGTGTGAGGTTGAAAAAATGTTGGCCCATGGAATAACTGCCAAAGCAAGGATCAAAAAATATGGAAATTGATTAAATCTCAAAATGAAATTCAATAAACTAAAAAGTCCAAAGATAAGTGAAGCAATGGCAAATCAGATAATAATGATTGAAAAGGTTTGAAAAATTTATTGATAGTTTTTTTAGTGACCCTGGAAAGGGTAAAAATGGTGGTTATATTATTGAATCATCCCATATATTGCAGTCTGATGCAAAACAAGAAAAAATAATAGCAATATATAATAC
>SDBU01002226.1_pt1 | contig 26219 bp, 18 predicted proteins | sample 2277071 | NCBI WGS metagenome assembly SDBU01 (sample SAMN10397929, study PRJNA504765) | marine sediment metagenome | isolation source: marine sediment core GS08_GC12, 126 cmbsf | place: Arctic Ocean: Gakkel Ridge, Loki's castle | collected 2008
ACGTTGCCTTCCTCCGGGCAGGGTGGCGCCGAACCGCCGGCAAACAGCCAGGAAACGAGGTGAGTCAAGTCGCCGACGTCGATACCTTCATACTCGCTGCCGTCTACGTTGCCCCGAACGCCGAAACAGCAGTGGAACGGGCCACCGAGATTCAACAGGATAGAGACTTCACCGTCGCCTGAGCCGGTTACGGCCAGATCATTGTCACCGTCGCCGTCGAGATCAGCGGCAATCACTGACGTGGGCATACCGGAAGTACCATAATGGACACAACCTCGGAATGTTCCGTCACCGTTGTTAAGCAACACCGCGACAGTGTTACCCCACACTTCAATGGCCGTCACAATGTCGTTGTCGCCGTCACCGTCCACGTCGGCACAAAAGATACCATCCGGGTTATGGTGCGTATAGTAGCGGACCGGCGCTTGAAAGGTGGCGTCACCGTTGTTGAGCATGACAGCCACATCGAGGTTACCCTCCGCTACCGCCAGGTCTTCGTAGCCGTCACCGTTGAGATCAGCGGCAAAAACTGCCTTGGCTGCCCACAAGTTGTACCGATCCCCATCCACGAACGTGCCGTCGCCATTATTGAGAAACAGACAGACATCCTCGCCGGAACCCGACCCGGCGGTTATCAGATCGATGTCACCATCGATATCAAAATCAGCCGCGACAATCTCCCTGGGATAACGACCCGAACTGTATTTGACCGGCGCTCCGAAGCCGCCACTGCCGTCATTGAACAGCACGGAGATCGTTTGCTCCTGGTTATTGGCGGTGGCCAGGTCCGGGTCGCCGTCGGCATCAACATCCACCGCCACCACCGACCGGGGGCTGTTACCCGCCGGGTAGGTGACTGCCGCCTGCAGGCTGCCGTCACCGTTGTTGAAGAATACCCACAGGTCGCCGGAGCCGGCGTTGCTTACCACCAGATCGTCATCGTTGTCCCCATCGAGATCAACGGCAATAACGCACTCCGGAAAGCTGCCGAGTTCATAGCGAACCTGTGGCTGAAAAGTGGCATCACCGTTATTGAACAGCACTGATAGAGAGTCGTTGTACTGATTGGCAGTAACCAGGTCCAGATCGGCGTCATTATCCAGATCGACGGCGCACACGGTTACCGGGTTGCCGGTAGACAGTTCGGTAGGGGCAGCCGCAAAAGTTCCATCGCCGTTGCCCGGAATCACTGAAACAGTCGCGGAATAACCGTTGGCTACGCCCAAGTCGAGGATACCGTCGGCGTTCATATCCGCCGCAAACAGACAATGGGGCCGCTCACCGACTCCGTACTCAAGAGCCGGTGCGAAAGTGGCGTCACCGTTGTTAAGCAATACCGACACCCCCCGACCAATCCAGTCGGCCACCATCAGGTCGATGTCACCATCACTGTCGACATCGTCGGAAATGACATGGCAGGATTGACGGCCGCTATAGTGATTGACGGCGTTCTGGAAAGTCCCGTCGCCGTTGTTGAGCAGCACCGACACACTGTCACTCTGGTAGTTGCCGGCGGCCAGATCGTTGTCGCCGTCGCCGTCAAGATCGGCGGCCACCACGTGATGAACCCAGGGACCGGCTGCATAATGACCGCCCGCCGCGAAGGTTCCGTCGCCATTATTGAACAGAATAGAGATATCGTCCGGGTCATGACTGGTTACGGCCAGATCAAGATCACCGTCGCCGTCCAGATCGGCCGGACAGACTGACTCCGGCATGTTGGTAACGGCATAGTCGACTGCCGTCTGGAAAGTGGCGTCGCCGTTGTTGAGCAGGATCGAGATACTGGCTGAAAACTCGTTGGCCACCGCCAGATCAAAATCGCCGTCATCGTCGAGATCGGCGCTCGCCAATTCCCACGGATTAACGCCAACCGGACAGACACCACTGATAGCAAAACCACCGGTCCCGTTGTTGAGCATAATGACCACGGCGTCCCGGGCGCCATCGGTCACGGCCAGGTCGTTGTCACCGTCGCCGTCAAAGTCATCAGTGACCACCCAGGTTGTGCTGTCACCCAGAATATAACTTTGTGCTTCCTGTAGTGTACCGTTGCCGTTATTGATCAGAATCCAGACACCGGTCGGCAGATGGTAGCCGTCGTAATTGGTCACAGCGACATCGTTAACTCCGTCGCCGTCAAAGTCGGCCGCACACAGCGAATACGGCTTGTTACCTACTACGTAGTCGATGCGAGCCTGAAATATCGGCTCGAAAGCAAAAACTGTCTGACCGATCACTATCAGTCCGGCCAGAATGATCATGACAGTTATTCTCATGGCGGTTTTCTCCTGCAGTCTGATTCGTACCTCTCCCACCCGCCGATTCCCGGCGGGTCGAACCATTAGCGACATGTATAAAAGACGATTGATCACGGGCAAAGACCTCACCCCGGCGATACAACCGGAAACCCTAATATGTTCTTATAATTTACGAAAAAAAGGCCGCTTGTCAACCGCTACTTGAAGGGGTCCCGGCGAAACTCAACACCCACAAAGCGACCAGGTAAACCGAAATCTGCTCTATCAAGCAAGTTACGGCAAAACCTGCGGATTGCCGTCACACAAGATAATGTTGTAGGCAGGTACAGACCGGGCACATGGGTAACAGGTCAATATAGCACAAAAAAAAGGAGCTTCCGAGATTTCGGAAACTCCTCTTAGCATCCCCACCTGCTAAGTACCCTTCACCGCCTCACGAGCAATGTTTATGTAACAGAGTAACTAACTCCACGCTGTTATGTAACAACTGTTGTGCCAATGTCGGTACTGGCCGCATATTTGCACGTAACACCCTTTCAAACAGTGTCTTATAATTGGGAACCATTATTAAACTACCTACGGGTGACAGATCGTAACGCAGCTTCTGCGCTCACTTACAAATCCGGGATTTACAACAAAACCCACATAAGCTGTTAATATGTAGTATTATAACTTATGATAACTGAAACCACCGGTCACGAAGCAGATTCGGTGGTGGCTGGCGGTAACCGCTAACTTCTGCGTCGATCCGGCTTCCTGGCGACGTGAACAGACATACCGTGCACGTCGTGAGCGGCTTCCATCAACGATTCGGAGATAACCGGATGCCCGAAAATAGCCGCACCCAGTTCACGTGCCGTCATCCCCTGTCTGAGCACCAGGGCGGCGGTATGGATGATTTCCGTGGCGTGTGCGCCAACTATATGTACGCCAAGAATTTTGTCCGTATCCCGGTCGGCTATAATCTTGACTTCACCGGTTATTTCATTTTCGGCGTGAGCTTTCCCCAACGCTCGCAGTGGAAATCGACCGACGGCAATATCGTGATTCTCTGACGCCCGGGCCTGGCTGAGACCGACTGAGGCAACTTCGGGGTGGGTGAATATCACCGATGGCACCCCGGCGTAGTCCTTGCGACGGTTCCCGCCCAAAGCGTTGTCTACCGCCACCTCGCCATCATGGACCGCCGTGTAGGCCAGCATAATTTCGCCCCGGACATCTCCGACGGCAAAGACGTTGTCGACGTCGGTGCGCATGTCTTGGCCGGTTGCAATCGAGCCGTTGTCATTGAGTTGCACCCCGACTTCCGACAGACCCAGCCCTTCGGTATTAAAGGCGCGCCCGACCGCCACCAGCACCTGCTCAACCTGAACCTGCCGGTCAGGTGAAATATGGGCGGTAACCTGATCGGGGCCGACTTCAACACCGGTCACACCGGCACCAGTGTACAGCATGATCTTCCGTTTTTTCAGTTCGCGTTCGATCAACCGGGAAACATCGGCGTCTTCCATCGGCAGAACGCGTTCAAGCATCTCCACCAGGGTGACTTTGACATCCAGCATCGACAGCATAAACGCCCACTCGCAGCCGATAACGCCGGCCCCGACGATGAGAATCGATTCCGGCAGCCGATCGGACACCAGCAGATGATCAGTAGTAACTATCTGTCGGCCATCGATTGCCAAACCGGCCAGGTTTCGTGATCGCGAGCCAGTGGCAATAATGATGTTGTCCGCCTGAAGCTCCAGCCCCTCCCCCCGATCATCGACGATAGATACCTGATTGCGGGCCATCAGTCGGCCGCGTCCCTTGAAATGCGCTACTCCATGTGATTTGAATAGTTGGCCGATGCCGCCGACCATGGATGAAACGATCTTATCCTTACGCTGCTGCATGGCAAGCCAGTCGTAACCGGGCGGTTGGGGTGTGATCAATCCCATTACCGACGCGTTTTTCAGCTTGTCGTAGAGCAAAGCCGAAGCAATGAGCGTTTTGGACGGGATACAGCCACTGTTGAGGCAGACCCCGCCCAGCTTGTCGGCTTCCACCACGGCCACCCCGGCGCCCTTCAAAGCGACACGAATGGCAGCCGTGTAGCCGCCGGGACCACCGCCGATAATCACAATGTCGTAGTTTTTTATGGTCATCACTCCTTGGTCAGGTGCTGTTTTTTCAACAGTTACAATTTATGACACCCGGACCGCCAGGCAAGTTTGTGATTGACAAAAAAAGACCGGCCGTGAAATCCGGCCGGTCATTTCGCTCATATTGACAGATCAGGCGCCTGCCGTCATGGTCACTATCACCTTTAGTTTGTCTATGGTGACATTGACACCGGGTGTGCCCTTAATGGCCCAAGCCTTAAACTTCCCGCTCTCAACCAGTTTCTTAAGAACGTCTACATTCATCAGATACTTGAATGACTGTCCATAAGAGATGTGAGTTGTCTTGGAGGCCGCCAGTGGCAGTCCATCGAGCACCTGGGTCGCTTTAGCTTTCACCGTGTCCGCAGCCGAGGTGCTGTCCAGCGTAGATGACCACGGGGCAACATAAACGTCGAACTTGTTGGCGCTGGTTGTGTTGTTAGTCACCCACAATTCAAAACCGACCACATCGATGTTCTTGATCTTGTCACCATGATCCTGCCAGACCTCGTCAACGGTCAGATCAGCCGCCCCGAAGTACATGTCGTTAAAGTAGGTTAGACCTTTATTCTCAACGAGCAGAATCGACAGCACGAAGGTACCACTCACCAGACATCCTGCCAGAGCAAGGATTACGGCGGCGATACCGGCCATGGAGAACTTTTTTATCCGATAATTCATCATTGCCGCCTCCTCACAGTCCGAAATAATAGTTTACGCCGCCGATAACAGAGGCCGACTTCTTAGATCCGCCACCTTCAGAAGTGATCACCACCAGCTTGCCGCGAAGGTCAAGACCCACCGAAGGGAAAATACCGGCCTCGACACCAAAGCCGGCCGACCACCCGAAGTCGGTATTATCCTTGAGGGTGGCATCGCCGTCGGAGTTTTCCTGTTTGGCCTGGTAGTAACCGATACCAAACAGCCCGTACGGCTTAATCCCGGGCACCCCGAAACGCGCACCCAGAATAGCGTCAACACCATAAGCGGTTATCCGGGACCCTTCAATATCGTAAGTGAAATTGTCGCTCTCCGGATCACCGAAGCGAGTGAAAAATATATTCGGTTCCAACGCGATAGCCGGCACCACGTTAACCCGGCCACGGAATCCGAAGACCATTCCCTGGGACTCATCCTCCTGGACAATCGGGTAGTCCAGGCCGACCGCTACGCCGACTCCCAGTGCCATCCTTCCGGCCGCCACCGGCTGCGCCATCAGGATCAGCAACACCAACATTCCTAACTGCTTACCCATTGAGCCTCCAGATATAAAATGACAGTAAACTCACTACTGTATCACTGTAGAAGGGTGAATTGTCAAGCCTAAATCAAGAAAAGCTCGACATTTTACAGATTTCGCTTGACATCCCCGTCATATAGGTTATTTTCGCAATGCTTTATTAAACAAAATAGTAGTGTTTATTAAACAAGCACTCACCCCAACGGGACTTCTGATGAGACTGAGGATTGGCAGCAAAATACGGTCGTTACGGTTAGCTTCGGAGTTGATCCAGGAGGAATTGGCCAACCGGGCGCGTCTGACCAAAGGTTTCATTTCCCAACTGGAGAACGATCAGACATCGATCTCGCTGGATTCGCTGGTGGATATCCTGGACGCCCTGGGTGTCAGCCTGTCGGAGTTTTTCTCGGATTCAGCCGAGGCACAGGTGGTGTTTCATCCACCCCAGAGAATCGCCGTTGACGGTCAGGGGGCCAGCCGCTTCGAGTTGCTGATCCCTGGTTCGACCAACAACTTGATGGACCCCATCCTGGTCGAATTGCAACCGGGTGAGAGCTTGAAAGACAGCGGACCTCGTTCGGGCGAACAGTTTGGCTACGTTTTGAAAGGGACCATGACTTTGAAAGTAGACAAGAAAGTACTGAAAGTTCCTCGGCAGCATTGTTTCTACTTCAAGTCCGACCGGCCCCATCAGATGTTGAATAATGGTGGCAGCACAGTATCCTTCCTGTGGGTAACTTCACCACCGCAAATGTAACCTGAAAACCGAGCTATGGAGGAATCAACAGTGAAGATTCTCGGACGGCACCTTATCGGAGAATTGGCCGATTGCGACGCCAGGATTCTGAACAACCAGGAATTGCTGGAACAATACCTTAAGGATGCGGTCCGATTATCGGGAGCCACAATTGTACGTTCGGTTTTTCACCATTACAGCCCGCACGGTGTTTCCGGGGTGGTGGTTATCGCGGAATCGCATCTGTCGATTCACACCTGGCCGGAATATTCATACGCCGCGGTTGATTTCTTTACCTGCGGAGAGAGCGTCGACCCTTACAAAGCCTTCACCTTCATGAAGGAAAAGCTGGGGTCCCGCAACGCACTGATCAGGGAGATTAAGCGGGGAATGCCGTCGCCGACCGATCAGATAGTCAACCATAAACCTGCCACGCAGCAGGCCGGCGCCGCCACCTGAAAAAGAGCCGGCCATGACGCACTCAACAAATCTCTCAGCCATTGAGCGGCATCTCCCATCGCGGGGAATCCACCCCGGACTGTTGCGGGAATTGTTGTTCCGGCGGGATTTGACCACTCCCCTACTGCTGCTGTCAAGCTCCGAAGTTAGCCGCAACTACCGGGCACTCAGAGAGGCTCTGCCGCGAGCGGAGATTCATTACGCGGTCAAACCCAACAACCACAGCGCCGTGCTGGCCGAGGTGTATCGGCAGGCAGGTAATTTCGATGTCTGCTCGGCCGGTGAGATTGATATAGTTGAAAGAACCGGGATCAATCCGGCCACGCTGGTGCATTCGCACCCGGTGAAATCACCCGACGAGTTTGATTACGCCGTCGGCAGGGGTCTTGAGGTTTTTGTCGTCGACAACGCCGAGGAAGTGAGTAAACTGGCGCGCTACCCCGATCGCAGGCTCAAAATCCTGGTGCGTTTCCGTATTCATATCAACTCCAGCGCCGTGGTTAATCTCCAATACAAGTTCGGTTGTACCATGGAAGAAGTGCTGCCGTTGGCCAGACTGATCGAACGGGCCGGCCACGAATTCTACGGGCTCTGTTTCCATATCGGTTCCCAATGCGTCTACAGCGAAAACTACGTCAAGGCGATCGAGGCCGCTCATGAACTCATCAATGAACTTGACCTGATCGGGCTCAACATCCGGGTGCTGGACATCGGCGGCGGTTTCCCGGTCGAGTACATCCGGCCGGTGCCGACTATCGAGGATTTCTGTCGGCCGATTTCACGGGCACTGGACAAGCATATCAGGCCGGGGATCAGGGTTATCAGTGAACCGGGGCGCTTCATTGCCGCTACTCCGGTGACGCTGATCACAACCGTGGTGGGCAAGTCGCTCCGTGACGGTAAGATCTGGTACTACCTTGACGACGGCCTTTACTCCACGTTCTCAGGTATCGTGTACGACCAGTGTCAGTACCCGGTTATCACCGTGCGTGACGGACGCCGGCGACTCTCGGTACTGGCCGGTCCCACTTGCGATTCCTTTGATGTAATGTATAACGGCCTGATGATCCCCGAGCACGAAGTGGGTGACCGGATAGTGTTTGGAGCCACCGGCGCTTATTGCGATGTGTCCGGCTCAGGTTTCAACGCTCTGCGCCGGCCCGAGTACCTGGTTATCGAGTAGGTTGCCCTATGGGAAAGAGAATCGAGGACTTGTACGTCAGGGAAGAGGGGATGCACGACCTGTGGAACGTCTGGTACAGCGAACTGCATAACGGGCTGTCCGGCTTCACGGTGAAGGTGGAGCGTATAATAGAATCAACGGAATCGGAGTTTCAGCGGATAGACGTGCTTGAGACCAGGGATTTCGGCAAGATGCTGGCCCTGTATGGTTCGCTGATGGTGTGTGACAACGACAACAACTCCTACAACGAGATGCTGGCCCACGTCCCGCTGTTTGTCCATCCGGCTCCCGCTAAAGTGCTGATTATCGGCGGCGGTGATTGCGGCACCCTGACGGAGGTGATGCGGCATCCGGAAGTTCAGGCATGTACCATGTGTGAGATCGACCGGCAGGTCGTGCAGACGACTCGCAAGCACTTTCCCTATCTTGCCGCCGGGCTGGATGATCCCCGGGCCACGGTCATCTACCAGGACGGTAAAGATTTCATCCGCAACGCCGACGAGCGCTTCGATGTCATCCTGCTGGACCTGTCCGATCCGGTCGGTCCGGCGGCTGATCTGTTTCAGAAGGACTTCCACCAGGAAATCCGGGATCGGCTCAATGACGACGGCATCATGGTGGCGCAATCGGAGTCGCCATTTTACAACAAAGAAACTGTCAGCGCAATATTCAGAAATCTCCGCGAGGTTTTCCCGATTGTCAGGATGTACACCTGCTATATGCCTATCTACCCCTCGGGAATATGGTCGTTCGCTTTCTGTAGTAAGAAGTACGATCCTCTGCAGGACTTCGATGAAGAGCGCTACGCCCGCCTGAAATTGACAACACGCTATTACAACGCCGAGACCCACCGGGGGGCGTTTATGCTGCCGGAGTTTATCAAGAAACTGTTGGAATAGGCGGCATCGCCAGTGACAAGTCAGTGGCATCGCCACTTTTATTGGTGGGAGACGAGCCCCCACCCTACGCGGGCTGGGTATCTTCTATACAGAATCAACATTTCTTGCATCGTCAATAATCCTCTCGTAACGGTTACATTTGGTGCCGTCAGGAAAGGAGAGGTTGTCCCAAAAGTTAGAACTGGCCATTATTATCATTGTAACGGATGAAGTAATAACTTGCCAGCTTCGCGTAGCGGCGGGCTTTATGTCCGCCATCAAATGGTGGGAGACGAGCCCCCACCCTACGCGAACAGGAATGGGTACCTTATGGGACAACCTCAGGATTCCTGACTGCGCATAAAGTAGTAAAGATCATGGTTCGACTCCGCTCACCATGACGGATTCACAGGCGGAGTTGAGGGTGTCCCGGTCAAGTCACCTTGAGCGGAGTCGAAGGGTGTGCTGCAGAAGGATAAGACACTTGGTATCTTCTCTACAGAATCAACATTTCCGGGAAGAAAGGCGTCTATAGATTGTAATCCCCTCAGACGGAATTAAGAACCATTAACCGAGGAGGTGGATTATGCGCACCAGATCAAAACTTTCACTGCTTTGCCTGGCCGCGGTCCTGATTATTATCAACGCCCTTATCTGGGCCGGTCCCACCGGCCGGATCGAAGGTGTCGTCACCGACAAAGACACCGGGCAGCCGGTGTTTGGGGCGTCGGTACAGATTGTGGGCACCATGCTCGGCGACATGACCGATACCGACGGCAAGTACAGCATCAAAGGTGTCGAACCGGGTATTTATACGCTTCGCGTGACCCACATATCCTATCTAAGCGTTGATATCGCTGATGTGAACGTTGCCTTGGATTCAACTACGGAAGTTTCATTCATACTTGAGCAGAGCAGTACCGAACTTGAGAAGATCGTAGTAAAATCAAATCTCGATCCACTAAACATGTCCGAGGTGTCTTCAGAGCTAACCATCCACATGAAACCAGCGCCCATGATTCAGGACCCGCTAACAAAGGCCAATGGACTCATCGCCGTTGGAGAAGGTAAAGTTCATATCAGAGGCGGTCGAGCCGGTGAGGTTTCCTACATTCTCGATGGTTGCGGTTTTCCACCCGCCCACGGCGGGACCTCGATTGTCAACGGTGAGCCGTTTGACGCCATGTTCTTCAAACATCACGGGGTCAACCCGTTCGTCGACACCGAAGATGACCATCTCTCCACGTTTGCTGTCGACGTAGACGACGCCTCATACATTATGACCCGCTCCTACCTTAACCGGGGGCACTTGCCGCCTGAGGACGCCGTTCGCACCGAGGAGTTTGTCAATCACTTCTCGTACAACTATGACGCCCCGGGCGAACAGCCTTTTGCAGTTTACCTGGAAGGCGCCCCCTCACGTTTTGGTGACAACTGTCGGCTGCTGAAAATCGGCATCAAGGGTTGCCGGATCGAGCCGGAGAACAGGAAACCGGCCAACCTGGTGTTTGTCATTGACGTGTCCGGCTCAATGGCCCGTGAGGACCGGCTCAGCCTGGTTAAAAAAGCTCTGCGGTTGCTGGTCGATGAACTTACGGTCAATGATAAGGTTGGTATTGTAGTCTATGGCTCCCGCGGGCGGGTAGTACTGCAACCGACTTCGGTCGAGCGTCGGCATGATATCGTGGCTGCCATTGAAAGACTCTGTTCACGCGGCTCCACTAACGCCGAGGAAGGCCTGCGCCTCGGGTACGAAATGGCCCAACGGTGCTTTGAGAAGGGTAAGATCAACCGGGTTATTCTCTGCTCCGACGGCGTCGCCAACGTCGGCCGCACCGGACCTGACGAGATACTCAAGCAGATCAAAGAGTACGCGCGACAGGGCATCACGCTGACGACGGTCGGCTTCGGCATGGGCAACTTCAACGACGTCCTGATGGAGAAGCTGGGCGACAAGGGCAACGGTCACTATGCTTACGTTGACAATCTGCCCGAAGCGCGGCGCATTTTCGTCGACAACCTGACCGGTACTTTGCAGGTGATCGCTCGCGACGTCAAGATACAGGTTGATTTCAACCCGAAGGTTGTGCGCAGCTATCGCCTGTTGGGCTATGAAAACCGTGACGTGGCCGATGACAAGTTCCGTGACGACAAGGAGGACGGCGGCGAAATCGGGTCGGGACACGAAGTCACGGCACTGTATGAAATCAAGTTCCATAAATCCGTCTCGACGGCGAAAGTCGGTACCGTCTTTATCCGGTACAAAGACCCTGACTCAGGCGAGGTGACTGAAATCAGCCGCGCCATCACCGGCGGCATGTTCGGTCGCGAGTTCGCCCAGGCTTCACCTGAGTTCAAACTGGCTGCCGCGGCTGCCGAGCTGGCCGAGATTCTACGTGACTCCTACTGGGCCAGAGAGTCGAAATTGACTGACGTGCTGGCTCTGGTAAAAGAAATCTCACTGCGCAACGATTCGCCCGAGGTGATCGAGCTGATGAGCCTGGTATCGAAAGCTGACCAGTATACGCAGCAACGCGCCGAGAAATAGCACCGCCACTTTCACAACGGCAGTGGTTATCGAGGGGACAGGTCAGACACCTGTCCCTTCTTTTTTGCCGGACGACCACCAGACGTGGCTATCTCATTGACATTCAATATCCGAGATTGTCACGGCTTTGACATCTTTCATGTTTCGCCTTGACAATGGCCGCATTGTGGACTATACTATATAAATTGTAAAATATACTCACGTACGCGAATGCAGGAATAAACTTCGTCGGGAGGACTCATGATTAATTCAGCGCGGCTTGGATTCACCGGTTTGCTTGTCTTACTTGTCGCCCTCAGCGCAGGCGTAGTTGCCAAAGGCGATCATGCAGCGGAGGCTACTGTGATGAGAAACTTGTCATCGATGCCGTTGGCCTTCACCGAGAACCAGGGCCAGTGGGATGAGAAAGTGCTGTTCCGCGCCAACGCCGGTGGTGCAACCATGTGGTTCACAAAGGACGGCGCTTACTACCAGTTCACCCGACGAATCCCAAACGACCACGAACCCGTTATTGCGAGCGACCTCAGGGAGCGTGGCAATCTCCCATACTCACCAAACGTCACCCTGAGCGGAGTCGAAGGGTCTCGTGGGCGGCAGATGTCCACATCTGCCCCATTCCCACGCGGTCAGGAAACCTCCGGTGGGCGGCAGACGTCCTCGTCTGCCCCGTTGACGTTTGACGCGGCGCACGAGGACGTACGCCGCGCACAGGATGTCGAAACCATGATGATCAAAGCCAACTTCGTTGGTTCTAATCCCAATCCCCGCATGGTCGGTGAGGACATGCTGGAATACAAATGCAACTACTTCCTCGGCAATGACCCGGCCAAGTGGCGCACCGACGTTCCCAATTACAGCGCCATCGTCTATGAAGATGTATACCCCGGCATTGATCTGAAGTACTACGGCAACGGCAAACAAATGGAGTACGATTTCATTGTCTCGCCGGGCGCTGACCCGTCGCAGATTATGGTGCGCTACGAGGGAGCGAAGTCGCTCTCAGTAGATGCGGCTGGCCGGTTGGTGGTTGAGACCGACTGGGGCGAAGTGATCGAGCAGCGACCGGTAATCTATCAGATAGAGAATGGCGAACATGTTGCTATTGCAGGGGCATACAGTCTAAAAGGCGAAAGCGCCTTTGGGTTTGAGCTGGGTAACGGATACAACCGAAACCTCCCTGTTGTTATCGACCCGGTTCTTGAGTACAGCACCTACCTGGGTGGAGGCTCTACCGAGTATGGCGGTGGCATCACCGTGGATGCCTCCGGAGCAGCGTATGTCACGGGATCTACATATTCCACCGATTTCCCAACTGAAAATCCGTACCAGACAGATCAAGGTAATCTGGATGCTTTTGTCACCAAGCTGAGCAGTTCCGGCGGCAGCCTCGTCTACAGCACCTATCTGGGGGGAAACGACTACGAGTTTGGCTGGGGCATCGCTGTCGACAACTCCGGATGTGCCTATGTTACAGGAAATACTATGTCCACCGATTTCCCGACTGTGAATCCGTACCAGACCAATCAGGGTTTCGTTGATGTTTTTGTCACCAAGCTGAGCAGTTCCGGCAGTAGCTTAGTCTACAGCACCTATCTTGGCGGGGAGATGGATGACCGGGGCTGGGGTATCGCGGTGGATGCATCCGGGGCGGCGTATGTGACGGGATGGACTCTGTCGGTCAATTTCCCGACTGAAAACCCGTACCAGACAGATCAGGTTTATGTGGATGTTTTTGTCACCAAGCTGAGCAGTTCCGGCAGCAGCCTGGTCTACAGCACCTATCTGGGGGGAAACGACTACGACGGGGGTTATGGCATCGCGGTGGAAACTTCCGGGGCGGTGTATGTGATGGGAATTACATCTTCCACCGATTTCCCGACTGAAAATCCGTTTCAAACGTACCAGGGTCTTAATGATGCGTTTGTTACCAAGCTGAGCAGCTCCGGCAGTAGCTTAGTCTACAGTACCTATCTGGGGGGAAACGACTACGAGGGGGGTTGTGGCATCGCGGTGGATGCCTCGGGTGCAGCGTATGTGACAGGAACTACAGGGTCCACTGATTTCCCGACTGAAAATCCGTACCAGACAGATCAAGGTGGCGTGGATGCATTTGTCACCAAGTTGAACAGTTCCGGCAGCAGCCTGGTCTATAGCACTTATCTGGGGGGCAGCGATGGGGACCATGGCTATGGCATCACCGTGGATGCCTCCGGTGCAGCGTATGTGACAGGAACTACAGGGTCCACTGATTTCCCGACTGAAAATCCGTACCAGGACACATTGAAGGGGGGCATAGATGCTTTTGTCACCAAGCTGAGCAGCTCCGGCAGCAGCCTGGTCTACAGCACCTACCTGGGGGGAGACCGCGCCGAGGGCGATTATAGTGGCGGTGGCATCGCGGTGGATGCAGCCGGGGCGGCGTATGTGACAGGAGAAACTCGTTCCAGCGATTTCCCAACTACTCCCAATGCCTACGACACCAGTTATAATGGTGTTGAGGATGTTTTTGTCGCGAAGTTCGTTGAACCGTACTGTAATCACGATGGTATCCGCGGCGACGCCGACTACTCCGGGACTCTTGATGTCGGCGACCTGACTTTCCTGGTTGCCTACCTGTTCCAGTCCGGCCCGCCCCCGCCGTGCCCGGAAGAGGGCGACGTTGACGGAAGTGGAGCAATAGATGTCGGTGACCTGACCTGGCTGGTCGCATTCTTGTTCCAGAGCGGCCCGGCACCAGCACCGTGTCCGTAGACAGTAAGATCAAGATGTCGGAACCGCAGGGGGTTCCGACCTACGGGACTGGCATGACGAGATTGTTACGTCGCTGCGTTCCTCGCAATGATGAGAATGGGACTTTTTCAACAAGCCCAAAACGGGTATCCAGTGGCGAAGCCGGTTTCGACTCCGTTCGTCTGGTGCAAGCTCCTGAGGGAGGGAAAGTTACGCTTAAATCCCGGCGAATAGCCGCAATCGGATCAAAAAAGTAGCCATTCTCGGGGGTAAGCGGTGCAACTTAGGGGTTTTGCTGTAAGTAGTTATATTGTAATGCCTTAAAGTTTCAAAGTGTGATTTTTTGTATGATCGGTTGCTTTTCGGGTGCGAAATGATTATATTCAGTTCATATAATGATGGAAAATCGCTGCGCTTCTGTTTGAGCAGGGATGAATCGTTAGCAATGGATTGGAACAGATGAGTAAAAAAGTAATCATCGCAGCCAACAACATGATCTTCACCTCCAAGATCATGACTGTCCTGGACGGAATGGCGGCCGAAGGGATTAAGGCGATTCGCTCCGACGATATCTTCATTAAGGCTCGGGAAATGCACCCGGACTTGATCATAATCGATCTGAACCTTAACGGTATCGAAGCCCCGTCGCTGATTAACAAACTGCGCTCTTACGGGGCCACCATGGAAATACCTATCGTCTGTTATTCGCCCATAGTCCTCAAGGACCAGATGAAAGCAGCCAAGACAGCCGGGGCCACGGAGGTATTCCCCAATGCCAAGATGACTTCCCGGATGAACACTATTCTTGGTAAGTACATCAACAACTAAGTAATCACAGACGTCCGTGATTGACAGTGATACTTACGGCCGGGCCCGATGGCCCGGCCTTCTTTTTTATTTGCAACCGTGTGAGAGTCAGCTTGAGTAGGTCAGGAGTCTTGTGGTCCTGACGCTTGGGGCGTGGACATAATAGTCAGGAGTACAAGACTCCTGACCTACAATAACTGTGGGCTACAATACTGTGGGCGGCAGATGTCCACATCTGCCCCATTGATCAGCCTGAATCGGCAGGTTTCTAAGAAGAGACCTGCCCTACAAGAGAAAAGCCATTTGTGGCCGGTCCCGTCACTGGAAACTGATTGCGCTAACGTCTGTCGGACCTATATTCCCACGACATCATGACCAGACTTCTGGAAGACCTAAACGAGGCACAGTACCAGGCGGTCACCACCGTCGACGGGCCACTGTTAGTGATAGCCGGAGCAGGCTCCGGTAAAACGCGCGTGCTCACTCGCCGGGTGGCTTATGTACTGACCGAACGTATGGCCGAGCCGCATCAGGTTCTGGCGGTCACTTTCACCAACAAGTCCGCCGGGGAAATGAGGGCTCGCATCGCTCGCCTGCTCGGTAGCGAGATTCCCGGTTTGAATGTCTCCACATTCCATTCTTTCTGCGCCCGTTTCCTGCGGCAGGAGTGCCGATTTACGGGTTACGACAGCAACTTCACTATTTTCGATGCCGCTGACTCATTGACACTGATAAAAAACTGTATCAAGGACCTGGGGCTGACCGATAGCCAGTTCGCACCCAAGGCACAGTTGCGCAAGATTTCAGACGCCAAGAATCGCCTGGTTTCGGCCGAAGATTTTGCCGCCGATGCCGGTGGTTACTTTGAAACCCGCACTGCCGAGATTTACAAACGTTACCAGCAACGACTCCGCGAATGCGGCGCCATGGATTTCGATGACCTGCTGTTCAATACGGTCCGGTTACTGCAGAACCAGGACGAAATCTGCCACCGTTACCGCCGGCGCTTCCAGTATATCATGGTAGATGAATACCAGGACACCAATCACGTCCAGTACCTGCTGCTGAAATACCTGACCGGCGAACACCGCAACATCGGCGTGGTCGGCGATGAAGACCAGTCAATTTACGGCTGGCGCGGAGCGGATATACGCAATATCCTCGAATTCGAAAAGGATTTTCCCGGTGCTAAAATCATCAAGTTGGAGCAGAACTACCGCTCGACCAGCATTATCCTGCAGGCGGCTGCGGCCGTTATCGCCCACAACGAAACCCGCAAGGTCAAAACACTCTGGACCGATCGCCAGGGCGGTGAGCAACTAAAACTGCTGCTGACCGACTCGGCCGCCGACGAAGCCGCCCACATCGTAGAGGAGATAGATCACGGACGCCCCCAGACTGACTTGCGTGACATGGTTATCCTCTATCGCACCAACGCCCAGTCACGACCGTTCGAGGAGCAATTGCGGCGGCGGAATATCCCCTACCAGATAGTGGGTGGCATCGCTTTCTACCAGCGCAAAGAGATTAAGGACCTGTTGGCCTATCTCAAACTGCTGGGTAACCCTCGCGATGACATCTCGTTTGAGCGCATTGTCAATTTCCCGCGGCGGGGTATCGGCAACAAGACGATCAACGATATCCGATCTCTGGCCCGGCGTGACGGCATACCGGCCTATGAGGTGGCGCAACATGCCGCCGATTATCCGGAGTTGTCCCGGCCCCGTAAACGGCTGGAGTCGTTCACCGCCCTGATAGACAAATTCCGAGCCAAAGCCGAGACGCAGGCCGCCGACCTGCTGACGCAGGACCTGGTTGAAGCATTGAACCTGATAGAGGAACTGCGAGCCGAGGACGAGATTGTCGGCCAGACCCGGGTGGAAAATATCGAGGCCTTCATCGAAGGTGTCGCCGAGTATGTCCGCGCTCATCCCGATGCCGACTTGGCAACTTACCTGGCCGATATATCACTGTTTACCGACCTGGATAACTACATCGAAACCGACGACAAAGTCACGCTGATGACGATCCACTCGGCCAAGGGACTCGAATACGACACCGTTTTTCTGGTGGGGCTGGAGGAAGGTCTGTTCCCCCTGCAACGGGCTCTGGCCGAACCGTTGGAACTGGAAGAAGAAAGGCGGTTGTTTTACGTTGCCGTCACCCGCACCAAACGGAAACTGCATCTGTCATCGGCCGCCGTGCGGCATCGTTTTGGTGAAGTTGAGACGATCCCGTCGCGCTTTCTCAAAGAGATACCCGGCCAACTGGTTAACCGAGTCGACCGCCGCACCCGTCGGCTGTTTCAACAGGCTGATTCCCATCGACCGAGATCACTGTTTGAGCGCTCATCGCCGGCAGCAGACACCAAAGTCGACGGCGTCCATTACGAATTCGAGGCCGATGAGGTTTTGAAGATCGGGCGGATCGTGCAGCACCCGACTTTCGGACGGGGCAAGATCGTAAAAACCGAGGGTTATGGTGAGTCGCTAGTGTTGCAGATCATGTTCACCGGCCTGGGTGTCAAAAAAATCATGGCCAAATACGGACGGCTGAAAGTAATCGAGTAGGCAGCAAGCTGCCCTACCTGACTGCGTCCTCTCTGTCATTCCTGCGAAAGCAGGAATCCAGTCTTCGTAGCTGAACATTTTACGCGCGGTCAGGAATCCTTTCCTGACCGTACCAAATGTAGCCGTCACAAAAGGATTCGTTACGGTGCAAAGACAACACTCATCACCAAGTCATGGTGAGCGGAGTCGAAGCATGACTCACCAGATTGCAGGGTAGATACCCCCGAGACCTTCTGCCTGCGGCAGGATTCGGAAACTCCTACCCTTACTACTACTCTCTGGAGAAGCGTCGCCTAATCCTGGGCTTCCAAAACTGTCCAAGATATCTTCCCAGAATCAGAAACCTGGTACTCCAGGATCATGTGTCCACCTATGTGTCCATCTTCAAACTCAGCTCGCACTCGACCCGGCCCCAAGACCATGACTGCATCTCGCCAAAAATCCATTGTCCCACCCAACACTGGTTCCATTGGTATCAATTCAGGATGTTTGACAAGATCGACGGCTAAGTCCTGGATCGGGTCTGCCAGCCCTTTCCGTTTTAGCTGTTCGATCTCAGCCTCTGTGAGAGCTGTATAGTAGATTTGTGATTGCTTCGGTCTCTTGAACCACTTTTCCAGTTTCTTCTGCTGCTCCTTATCTTCCATACGGATTCGAGCGACCTCGTTGTCGTTGGCAAACAATTCATCCTTCAAATCCATTACAATAATAGCAAGGATAACACATGCGACGGCAAGCACACCACTTACAGTTGGCCACAGAATTGATCCAAGGTTCAAACCAGCCAGCAGTCTCTCTCGAATCATTGGATCGTTCCTCTTATTGATATGATTTACTGCTTTCCTGCAAAAGTTATGGCTTCTCGCCAACATAAACAATTACTTTCCGCCGTTTAACCTGAGCACCCGAATAAGGCAGTAACATGTTGATAATTAGAAGCTTAGCCATTAGGCAACCTCTTTGGAATTAACGGTCTATTTACCCCATAAAAAAAGCACATTTTTTACCAAACTTCTTGACAGATTCTGTGTTCAACCTATATTGAGAGTGTTAGCACTCATCAATAGTGAGTGCTAATAATTTGAATGTTATTGACCTATAGTAGGTTAAAAGAAAATAAAAACACCGTCACACGCGACGGCAATGAGAAAACAAGAAAAGAAACATAAACATAGTTCAACCACTATGAATTCAGGAGGATTCAAATGCAGGTAAAACCGCTTGCAGATCGAGTCGTGGTCAGACCTTTCGAAGAGTCGGAGACCATGAAGGGCGGGATTATTATCCCGGATACGGCCAAGGAAAAACCGATGCAGGGCGAGATCATCGAGATCGGTCCCGGTCGGATGACCGATGACGGCAAGAAGATGCCCCCGGAAGTCAAGAAGGGCGACAAGGTGCTCTACGGTAAATATACCGGCACCGAGGTTTCAATCGCCGGCGAAGACTATCTCATTATGCGTGAGTCCGACATCTTCGCTATCATTCAGGACAGTTAATCGGGAAGTATGAAGGAGAAAAAACAATGTCGAAGTTGATTGATTTCAATAATGATGCCCGCACCAAACTCAAACGCGGTGTGGACATGCTGGCTAATACCGTGAAGATCACTCTCGGTCCCAAGGGCCGCAATGTGTTGATCGACAAGAAATTCGGTGCGCCGACCGTTACCAAAGACGGCGTTACCGTGGCCAAAGAGATCGAGCTGGAAGACCATTTTGAAAACATCGGCGCCCAGATGGTCAAGGAAGTCGCTACCAAAACCTCCGATGACGCCGGTGACGGCACCACCACCGCCACCCTGTTTGCCCAGGCAATCTACCGTGAAGGACTGAAGAACGTTACCGCCGGTCACAACCCGATGGCTATCAAGCGTGGTATCGACAAGGCCATCAAGATCGTGACTGCGGATATCAAGAAAATGTCCAAGCCGGTCAAGGGTAAAGCCGACATCTCCCAGGTCGGGACCATCTCGGCCAACAATGACAAGGTTATCGGCGATCTGATTGCTGAGGCGATGGAGAAAGTCGGCAAGGACGGCGTGATTACCGTTGAGGAATCCAAGTCTGCCGAGACGAAGCTGGAAGTCGTCGAGGGAATGCAGTTCGATCGCGGCTACGTGTCACCGTACTTTGTAACCGATCCTGACAGTATGGAAGCCGTTATGGAAGACCCGCTGATTCTCATCCATGACAAAAAGATTTCCAGCATGAAGGACCTGTTACCGGTACTGGAGAAGATTGCCCAGGCGGGCAAACCGATGCTGATTATCGCCGAAGATATCGAAGGCGAAGCGCTGGCGACGCTGGTAGTCAACAAGCTGCGCGGTACGCTGAAAATCAGCGCGGTCAAGGCTCCCGGATTCGGTGATCGCCGCAAGGCAATGCTGGAAGATATCGCTGTCCTGACCGGCGGCAAGGTGATCTCCGAGGAGGCCGGCTTCAAACTGGAGAATGCGGTTATGTCCGATCTGGGCACGGCCAAGAAGGTAACCATCGACAAGGACAACACGACCATCGTCGAAGGTGCCGGTGAAAAAGAAGGCATCAAGGCCCGTATCGGTCAAATCCGCAAGCATATCGATGACACCGACTCCGACTATGACCGCGAGAAGCTGCAGGAACGTCTGGCCAAGCTGGCCGGCGGTGTGGCCGTTATCAATGTCGGTGCCGCTACCGAAACCGAGATGAAAGAGAAGAAGGCTCGTGTCGAGGATGCCCTGCATGCTACGCGGGCGGCCGTCGAGGAAGGTATCGTTCCCGGCGGTGGTGTGGCTCTGCTGCGCGCCATGAAGAGCCTTAACGATATGAAAATAGACGAGGAAGAGATGGTGGGCGTCAAGATCGTCCGCAAGGCGCTCGAGGAACCGATCCGCCAGATCGCTGAGAATGCCGGAGTCGAGGCTTCGGTGGTTGTCAACCGGGTGATGGCCGAAAGCGGTGCTTTTGGTTACAATGCCCAGACTGACACCTACGAAGACCTGGAAAAAGCCGGTGTCATCGATCCTACCAAGGTGACCCGCATGGCTTTAGAGAACGCCGGTTCGATCGCCGGACTGCTGTTGACCACCGAAGCGGTTGTGGTCGACAAGCCCGATGACAAGAAGGCGGCTCCCGATATGGGTGGCATGGGCGGCATGGGCGGCGGCATGGGCGGCATGTACTAAGCCGACCAACTTGAAGATGTCAAAACCACAAGGGGTTTTGACCTACAAGAGCTTCCCTTAAAAAAACAAAGACCCGGTCGTTTTGGCCGGGTCTTTTTTTGTGTCCATCCGGCAACTCTAACGGGAGGCTGTCATGGTTCGAATCCAAAGAGGTAGGTAACGAGAGCGGACAGATCACCAACATCCACACTACCGGTGTTATTGTCGTCAGCGCAGGGGGAGTTGCCTCTCAACAGGTGATAAGGCACCAAAGAAAAAAACGCCGCCACGTCTTTAGTGGCGGCGTCCCGATCACGCGTCACAGAAGGATGGATGCAGATACGGTCTTATCGTTTCAGGATGGGGTGATCCTCATGACGTTCCTTGATATCTTCGGCCAGTTCCAGTCGAGTCATACCAAGTTCACGACGCAGCAAGTCGATATAGTCACCCAGAAGACGATACTTGTTGCTGAAGGCGTCTGTCCTAAGAGGACGGACAAACATGCATATTATTGGCCGCCTAACTCTGCCACACATAGAAAGTTACAACTCCGCCTTGACTCATAGTGCTTACGAGGTCATCAAAACGAGAGGTAAGTAGGGATTTAACTGCGAACAAACTGCTTTCTTGGTCACTATCTGCTCCGCGCAAGGACGAAACCGAATAGACCGCTATCCGATAGTACGGGTCCATTTGACGTGGAACGCACCACTTTCTACGATCCTCATCAACCATGGTCGCGGTTATTCCCTGGAGTCTCGAAGTAGGTTCCTTAGGAACCGAATCTACCCTAAGGATTTCCAGAGTTAGAGCCGAGAATTGCTCAGATTGCCAAACCTGTAGATCACCTTCATTTCCAACTAAGCGAAAGCCGATTTCTTCTACTAGTTGTGGCAAGAGTTCGGGATCACTACTCCCAAAATCCAACCAACAAACATGCACTTTGTTTAACCGCATAGAATACCTCTCTACTATACAAATGGTCGTGATTACACAGAGTCTTGTAGGTTTCTATAGATCAAACTTCGTAAGCTTTCCGGCTCTTGCTAGTAGACAACCCATAAGTTCGACCGCATTCACACGACCAAAGGTACCATACGTGCAGTCTCGTTCGTCAAAATGTCTGGATTTATCATATCCTTTGTTTTGAGCACTGAAGAGAAGTAGAGGAACGGAATGGTGACTATGGGCACCCATTATCGATGGTGTAGAATGATCACCTGTAATAGCTATGACGTCCCTGCTTAGATCCATGGTCTGTAGGATCGAAGGCAGAACCCGATCGAAGTCTTCTAAAGCTTCTACTTTGCCAAGAAAGTCCCCGTCTTCTCCCATTGTATCAGGCTCCTTGTAGTGAAAGAAGAAGAACGTATAGTCATCATAATAGTCTCGTAACTGTTCGGCCTTCTCCGTAAGAGACGCAACAGAATCGCAGACCGTCATCCCAAGGAGCTTAGCGATACCTCGATATAGTGGATAGTTGGCAATGGCCAGTGCATCCAGACCATACCTTTCTGGAAATGTGGGTAGAGTAGGACTCCCAGAGAAACCACGAAGAAGAATACAGTTGGCTGATTCTTCGTCTTTCAGGATATCTAAAGACTGATCGACAACCGAACTAACAACTGTCGCTGTTCTAGCAGAGGCAGGGTCATTATCGCTAATGGGCTCGCATCGCATTACAGGTTTTCCTGTTTCTCCAGGATCTGTTGGTGTGACGCTGCAACCCAATGGCTGATGTTCGTGCTGAAGGAAAAGAACTCCCCGGTGCTCAGTTGTGGAGACCACCTTGACCTTAGCGCCGTTAACTGAGATACTCTCATTGAGTTTCTTTGCTAATGATCTAGCATCAGAGATTCGTCCAGCTCGTCGGTCAGTTACTACTCCATCCTTCATAGTGGCGAAATTGAGTCGTGCAACAACATCGCCCGGCTTAACAGGTATATCCAGGTCAAAAGCTTCGAGTATGCCTCGGCCAATTTGATGTTTCTCGTGTAGGGGATTATATCCAAACAAGCCAAAGTGGCCCGCAGCACTGCCAGGAATGTAACCTCTTGCTACAGGATAATGGATCCCTGTTACTGTTTCATCCCGCTGAACCAAGGCATCAAGATTGGGTAATCTCGCGTATTCTAGTTCCGATTTATTGTCAAAGTCTGGATGCCTTAAGCCGCCCAAACCGTCAATAACAATCAGGAGAATCCGGTTTCGGCTGTATTTCTTGCCAGTGAGTATTTGCTGCTCTACCATCATATCCAATCCTGTTATGGAATCCTGTTAATCACAAGTTTTATATATACACAATTCAACGTGGGATATCAAAAAAAAAGCCTCTAGCCGAAATTTCCCATATAAAGGTTTCAAGAACACAGTTTGTCCCTTTCAGTATTTTGAATAAGCAAAAAACTCCTCGATTGGTCAAGAATCTTCTCGTTTCCCAGAGTGATCGCTTTTATTAGCACAAAATCAACGGCGTTTTGCCGTTGCCAGTCTTCTTGAAGAGACTTCAAGGCACACCATCACTGTCTACCTCTATACAAGACCATGTTTCTCATCGACTCTCCACATCAACTTGCTGGGTGGCCCACCTTTCAAGGTGGGTTTCTTCATGTCTTTGCCCTGGCAGATGGGTAACACTTGTCCCCCACCATAAATGGTGGGCCACCTGTCCTTTTTGTCTTCCATTCTGTGTTTTTCAACACCCTGCTACTGTTCGTTGTCGCTTTGGTTCCGCTGACGCTCAGAACTGATCATGTCGAGCATTTGAAAACCGATAGCCGAGTCGACATCGAACAGGCGATACAAAATACTGTCGGCCTCGGAAATCCTCTGGTCCAGGGCATAAGAGGAGCCCAACAGTATCCAGGCGGCATGATTGGTCGAATCGATCGCAACAATCCGGAGTGCCTGATCGGCAGCCTGGGGGTAACGACCGTCACCGAAGTACAACATGCCCAACGACTGCAGACAACTTACGTTATCAGGGCTCAACCGGAGTGCCTGTTTGAAACTGGCCTCAGCCTGGTCGATTTTGCCCAGCCGGTTCCTGACAGTTCCTATAGAGAAAAACAGCCTGGTACTCCTGGCACCGGCACTGATACTGCGCTCGAAATAAATCTCGGCACTGTCGTAGCTATTGGCGGCAGCAAAACAATTCCCCAGTGAGTAGCTTATCTCGGCATCGCCACCGTCCAACTCCAGTGCCCGGTGCAATGCCGGTAGCGCCAGGCTGATGCGACCTACTTTGGAGTATTCCTGTCCCAGGTTCTTATGATAGACAGCCTTGCCGGAGTCGAGTTGCGCCGCCTTTTCGAAGTACTCAATGGCCTTAAGGCGACGACCTTCATTGCTGCAAAGCACGCCCAGGTTATTGCTGATTTCGGGGTAATCCGGATTGATTTGCCAGGCTCGTTCAAGAAAAGTCCTCGCTTGCGTCTGATCACCCAGAGCCGAGTGAGCCACGCCGGAGTTTCTGATCGCTTCGAAGTTGTCCGGATCAAGCTGCAGAACTCTCTGGTAATGCTCCAGAGCCTCGGCGTAATTATGCCGCACCATCTGCTGGCCGCCCTGAGCCAGGTAGACAGACAGCGAATCTTCGGCCGCAGGAGGAGTGGCGGCCACAACCGCTGTCATTACCATCAGGCTAACTATAACCATCATCGTTTTTCCAGGGGTACACATATTCATCATATCGGTTATACCGATCCAAAAACAAGTGTTTCCAATAAACTCGGCCAACTTGTGATCGCAAGCGAAAAAAAGTGACGTCGCCTCCGGGAAAAACAGGCCGGGCTCTGATGCCCTGGTCTGCAAACAGAACTATATCATGTCGGTTCGACGCTTTTAGAGTCAACGGAGCAAATTGCCGTAGTGCTTCTTGGTGCTCTCGTAATCCGATCGATGGGCACCATGTTTGACATACTGTTGAAAGTGATACCTGGCCGTAGCGTTGTCGCCGGAAGTTATGGCTACCACCATTTTGAGCAAGTGCCCGCCGGGTGAGTTTTTGTCGGCCGTCAGCAGAGTATCTGCAACTGCCATTGCTGAATCAAGATGACCCAGGTGGTAATAGGCCAGCCCCACACCCTCCGCCCAGGCAGTGACGAAGTTGGGATCATACCTGGAGGCTTCCTTTAGCGTTGTCAGGGCGTCCTGGTATTTGCCTTGCTCTATGTACAGGCCGCCGAGTTCATTTCTGATCTCGAGGTCGAATGGTCTGAGTGCCAGGCTCTTGAGATAGTACTGCTCCGCCTCCTCCAACCGCCCGGTTTTGATGCGCAGCGAGCCCAGAATTTGGAAACAATACGCCGGCCGGATGTCCTGCTCAAGGAGTCCCCGTGCCAGTTTCTCGGCCCTGGCATAGTCCCCCTTCTCGAGGAAGTAACTGGCGAAGAGGGGCCAACCGTTGTCGTCCTGGGATCCATGTAACCGCAACAGTGAATGGAATCTCTGCTCTGAAGCGGGAACGTTGACGTTGGCCGTCAGGTAGGCTGCTGTTGTCATTGCGCACACCAGCAAGTACGGAACCACCAGCCGGGCAGGTCTAACCCCCCCGAATCGATCGCGCAACTGCCGCAACAAGAGCAGGAATGGAGCCAGCAGCGCCCAGGACATCAGATCCCAGTCCCGCGCCATGCCCAGCAACGGGTCAATAAGGAACAAAAACGCCAGTGAGCCTGACGACAACCAGCAAAGGTACGCAGTTGAATTGTCATTTCTCACCCAACCTCTCCGTGTAAGCCACAGGGAGAGAACCACCAGGCACCCCGGAAAGATGAGGAAAACCAGGTTCCCGATATCCGCAAGATGTTTAAGACTGAAAACAGCATAATCGGACGCGTGGGCAGAACTGGTAAAAAGCGGCAGGAACAGATTGATCGGTTGCAACTCGGCACGGTAGAGAAGGACGAACACCGCCAGACCGCCGGCGGTAACGGCAGTTGCAATTGTATACAGCCGCCTGCCGGACAATGATACCGGTACACGTTTGATAAACCACCGCGTTGCCAAATACGCCACTCCCCCCAGGAAACAGACGGCTTCAAAGTGCATCAAAACAGCCACGCCAAAAGCAACCAGAACCGTCCAGAGTCTGGTGCGATCCTTCAAAAATCCCAGTGACTGGTTTATAAAAACTGCAACCGCCGCCCAGAGAAGTGGATAATGTTCAACGTAACCGAAGAAAAGCAGGCTGCCACCGGAGAACAAAAGGGAAATCAGGCTGATTATTCGGACCTGCGGGTGTTCGGATAGTTTCCCCGCGATCGATATGAAGGTATAGATGGTAACAAAGCCGGCGAGTATCGACAACGACTGGAAGGCAGTAAACGCCGTTTGGCGCGAATAACCACCCAGTAACCACTGCGCTTTCCGCATCAGAAACGTGGAGCCCGGCACTACCCATTTGGGAACGAATGATTCATCAAACGCAAAAGCGTTCATCAGAAGGTTGCCGTCTCCAAGGAAATGAGTCGACGTTCTGAAAATTACAAACAGGGACGTTAAGATGACGGCA
>SDBU01002227.1_pt1 | contig 26211 bp, 27 predicted proteins | sample 2277071 | NCBI WGS metagenome assembly SDBU01 (sample SAMN10397929, study PRJNA504765) | marine sediment metagenome | isolation source: marine sediment core GS08_GC12, 126 cmbsf | place: Arctic Ocean: Gakkel Ridge, Loki's castle | collected 2008
ATAAATAGGGGACTTGAAAATTGAGACCGTTAATCCAGACCCATCCAACCATAAAGCCGACACTTTCAAAAGGAGTATAAATGCAAGAGCGGGATTTTTATTTCAACGCGCATCTGTTTGTCGCCGCCATTCGGATTTTTGAGCACCAGAATACTAAGCCGCCCACTATCGACGATGTTTGCCGGATGCTTTCCTTTTCCCCTGAACAGGGCAATCATATTTGCCGGAAACTTAACGATATTGATGTACTGAATGTCGTTGAAAGCGCCTTCGGAAATAAGCTGTTTATTAAAGACCATATAAAAATTGAAGAAATTTCCAGAGGCGAAACCGAAAGCCGGATCGAAGAAGAATTGAAAAAATTTCAGCGTTCCAAAAAAGATATTACCAATAAAATTGAAATAATCGTTCATTTTTGAAAGCTCTAAGTAAGCTTTTTGATGTAAAAAAGTTCCTTTTTTCTTTTCTGTTCCTATGTTTAAAAGACCAACCCTAGGTTGTTTGATATTTCTAGTTTTTTGAAAAGCGGTGCCAAGTAGAGCAAATTGAACAAGATTAGTTGATAAATTTGCAATAGACGCTCCTACATCTAAAATTGCGAGTAGATTTTTTTTAGTTGGAAGTAGAGCTAAAAGAGCTGGCCGTGAAATTGTTTTAAAAGTATCTAAAATATGAGTTGCTCCAGCAGCTAAAGCTCCAGTGTTTCCACAAGATATAAAACAATCGATATTATCATCTTTTAGATTTCTAAGACCTTCAAAAATTGTAGAGTCTTTTTTTCTTCTAATAGCGATCAGAGGATCTTCATCCATTGCAATTGAATTTTTTGAAAATTTCGTATTTATAGAAAAACTAAAATCTTTTTCAATCTTAACAATAGAAGATTTTAAAGATTCGTCTGCAAAAAAAATAAAATCTACATCTTTTTTTAAGTTTTTAGCAAAATCAATTATCTTTATTAAAATATCTAAAGCGCTATTTTCGCTTTGCATTAAATCTATGCCAATTTTAATAGACATGAAATAACTATTTTTCTGTTTCAGATTTTATTGCAATCACAGATTTTTTTGCATAAAAGCCACAAAATGGACAGACTGTATGAGGCATTTTTGTCTTATTGCAGTTTGAACATGTTGATAAGCCCTTAGCTTTTAGAGCTGAGTTTGCCGATCTTGAATTTTTTTTAGAGTTAGAGGATCTACTTCTAGGTACTGCCATTTTTTTACTCCTTTAAATTAGAAAATGGAAAATTTCTCTTAGCTTCTTTTTTAAAATATTTTTTTGCATTTTGTCTTTCAGGACAACTTTTCATACATTCTACAAAAGATGGGATTTGAACTAAAGTAGCATTTCTAATCTCATCTTTCATATCAAAGTAAGTTTTTATGTTTGTAAGCTCTTCAGTAATATATAAATTTTTAATTTCAATCTCTTGTTTTATGAATTTTTCACAAATTATACAAGGCATTGAAATAGTAAATGTAATATTTAAATTAATTATTAGAGTCTCTGATGCAAGATATGCTTTGCCGTCTATTTGAATAGGATCTAAGAAAATTAGCTCTTTTTCATTTTCAATATCCAACTCTTCAAATAATATTTTATCTACTATCTTCTCATCTTTTTGATCTTTAAGCCTATGAATTAAAATATGTAATTTATTTTGCATCGACATCCTATATATTAAGTGAACAACAATATATTATAAAACATTTAAATTCAATGCATTTGATATTAGAAACATTCAACCAAAGTTGGTGAAATAAGTATTTGAAAATTCAATTTTGCTATGCTTTTGTTTCTGCTAATTTTGAACGATTATTTCGAAAATTTTCAGCAGCCTCTTGAATCTCTTTTGATGGTGCACTTTTCATTGTAGATATAAATTGAGTAAGTCTAGCTCTGGCAATATTGTATCCTATAACTGAACCATAATATGTAGCGCTTGTAAAAAGTCCCCATTTCAAATCATTTGTAGCTATCCAAAATGGAATTGTTGCTCCCATTACTAAGACAGCTTTTCTATACCAATTAGGTTCTTTCGATACATTTTCATATAAAATTTCAGGAGCTAATTTTAGCCCTTTGCTAGCAACAGTTGTAGTTTTTGCAATGTTCTCTTTAGTAACGATAGTTTTTACATAAGCAATAAGTGGTGGAATTATAGGATCTGTTGGAGTTTGAGTTGCTGTAGTTTTATTTTCATCCTCTTGAGATTCTGCTTTTTCTGGCTCATCTTTAGGTTCTGCTTGTGTGATCTCAGATTTTTTCTCTGTTTTTTCTGCTTTTTTAGGTTCTTTTTTATCTTTATCTACAATAGGGAATTTCATAGGTTCTGTGCGGCCAAATATTTTTGCATACATTAATTTTGATACATCTACTGTTAGAGTAACTAATAAAATAAGACCTACAGTTGAAATAATCGCGATAATTTTCAACAATATTTTCTTTTTGTTATCATTTTCGCGACTTGGAATTATCCAATTTGTCCATTCTAAATCTTTTACAGAAGCTGGTGTTAACTTCATTGTTCTCCTTAGGCATGAATACCCCTGTTTTTAAACATAGGGAGGAAATGCCATTCCTTTTTTTAGTTTATAAAATTTAGGTTTTTATGATTGCTAATTTTCACGAAACAATCCCAGAACCTAAAAACTGGTTAGCTCCTCTTCGCCAATGTTGGAAAGGCTTTTTAAGCTAGCAGCACCGCTTTTTTCTCCCAAAAGCTTTTAACCACTAACGACAGAGCAGGAGACTAGAGGAGTATCCCGGGGTGTCATGACCAATCCAACGTAGCCCTCGAAGGTCTTAGGCTAGTCAACTAGAGCTATATTTCAAGCTCCCGACTTCAGTCGTGGAGATGTTGACAATTACCTCCAAATAAGCTGAAAAAAGATTATGGGTGATGAAAATTTTTTTTCAAGAGTTTTTTTATAAATTTGACAAAATTAATGAAGCTGCATTCTTATTTGGATTTTTTTGATTTAAACTTTGAAAAAGTTTATCGAATAAAGATTTAGATATTCTTTGCAAATTTTCATCATTTAGAATTTTTTTTGACGTCTTATATAAACTATCAACGCTAAGATTGGGACCATAGAGTTCATGAAAAAGTTTTTCTTCTAAGATGATGTTTACTATACAGTAAAATTTCAGATCAATCTTCAATATTTTTTGAGCGATAAATAAATCTAGGGGTTTTATTGCAAAATTCACTACGGTTATGACTCTATGAAGAGCTAGCTCTAAATTTATAGTGCCAGATGTTGCGAGAGCCATTTTCATCTTGTTCATATATTCATAGTTTTTTTCTCTTGGAAAAAAAATAAAATTCTTGGGATCTAATTTAGAGTCCTTAAAAATTTTATGTATAAGATCTGATGTAGTAGAGATTGCAAATTTTAGATCGCTATCATCTAATAAAAGTTTTTGCGCGGCTTTTAGCTGAATCGGTAGATTTCTAATAATCTCTTTTTCTCTAGATCCTGCAAAAATACCAATGTAGTCTTTTTTTAAATTTTGAATATTTAAACTGCAAGATAGAGGATGGCCGATATACTTCACATCTAAAGATGTATGAGTAAAATATTTTTTTTCAAAGGGAAAAATTGTGATTAAAAGATCGACATACTTTGCCATAAAAGAGGCTCTATTTTTTCGCCATGCCCAAACGCTTGGGCTCACATAGTGAATGATTTTGTTTTTATACCCTTTTTTTCGAAGAGCTTTTTCTAATCTTAAATTAAAATCTGGATAGTCTATAAATACGCAGGCTTTAGGGCTATAATTTAAAATCTTTTTTCTTAGAAAAAAAAAGTTTTTTATAAGCCGTACAAAAGCAAAAATTATATCAACAAATCCCATCACATGAAAATCTTCCATGTTCATTAAAATATCAATTTTGAGTTTTCTCATTAAAGGTCCTGCGACAGCTAGGATTTTTAGAGTAGGATTGATTGATAGAAGCTCTTTTACTAAATTATATCCTAAAAGATCAGAGCTATCTTCGCCAGCGAAGATAAAAAGATCATATTTTTGCATTTTTTCTTTTAAAATATTTTTTCTTCAGTTTATGAGAAAGTATAAACTTTTCATTCCACTGTGTATATATATTATTAAGATTTGGATTTTGAGAGCAACGAAGATTAAAGAAAATGAGTGCTAGCTCAAAAAATGGATCTCTCGGGATTCTGATTGATCTTTTTTTAGGTTTTATTAAAGGTAGTATTTTAAATTGATTTGATAATATTGTAACCATCTGAGCTTTCAGCTTTCGAGAGATATGAAAAAAAGGTCTAAAAGCTTCATCTATAATTTTTTTAGCTTCAACATTTATAATGCCTAAATGAAGTAGTTTGTTATTGTCCACGTAATTTTTTTTAAGTTTTGTCTCTAAAATATAAAAAACTAGCGATGATAATAAGATAGATCTATCCAAAGCTTTGGGATGATTTTTTTTAATAAAAATATCTACAATTTCAATTAAGCTATATGCATTTTCATTCTCTTTCAAAAATGTTGCTAAAACAGGGGAGAGCAGGTTTAAAAGCTCATATTTACAAAGGAGATAAAAAAAGTTTTTTGCAGATCCAGATTCTAACATTTTAAAAAACTCTTCTAAGATTCTAGTAGCTGAACTTTTCAAAATCTCTTTTTTGTTTTCTTTCATTGCTAAAAAAGTATTTTCATCTATTTCAAAATCAAATCTAGCTTTGAATTTTACAAGTCTTATCATTCTTACAGGATCTTGAATAAATCTAACTTTTGCATCGCCAATTGTTTTTAAAACTTTTTTTTCTAAATCTACAAACCCTCCAACGTAATCGATAACTGTTTGCACTCCAACATCATAAAAAAGTCCATTGATAGTAAAATCTCTTCTTAAAGCATCCTCTTCTGGGGATCCAAAAATATTATCTCTTAAAATTAATTTAGCTTCGCTCTCGCCTGCTCTAAATGTAGAGACTTCAATTATTTTTCGTCCAAATCGAATATGAGCTAAACGAAATCTTCTTCCAATTAAAATGCAATTTCTTTTGAAAAGTTTTTTTATATCTAGAGGTTTTGCAGATGTTGAAATGTCAAAATCTTTCGGTCTAACATTTAGAAGTAGATCTCTTACACCTCCTCCTACTAAAAAGGCAATAAACCCGTTTTGTCTAAGCTTTTCAATAACATAATAAGCCTGCTTATCGAGTTTATAACCAGGAATTCTATGTTCATCTATGGAGTATACTTTAGGAGGTCTCACAAGTTTTTATTTGCTCTACTTTATATAAATCCTAATGAAAAAAAGGAATCTCGTCAATGTAAACAAAAAAGTCAAATAGAAGAATTTTTTTTAATCTTCTAATAAAACTTTATTAAAAAATTCTTGATATTGTCTGCCTTCTATCAACAATCTAAGATTTCCTTCATCTTTACTTACTTTTTTAACAAAAGATGGTAGATGAGGCAATAGATTTCCATTTTCATGATTTTTTTGTAAAATATCACAAAACTCAGCAATTGATTTTTTCCTTATTGGTTCAAAAGGCACTTCTTCTATATATCCAAATAGAAGAGTAAACTTTAATTTGCGAGTTTCAGCAAATATTTGTCTTATTTTTGTTTTTCTATCTTCATTCGATAGAAAAAATTCAAAAGTATTTAATATATGAATAGAATCTAATTTTTTTCCTAAAGCGTCATCTTCTTTAGCTTTTGCAGCAAACTCTGATAAATATTCTAAAGCCAAATTATTGATGAGTTGTTCAAAAGTACTTATTTGATCGGGATCTAGTATTTCTACAATATTTCCCTCAATATAATTCGTTTTTATATATGGGGTTTGAGTGTGTGAATAAGATAAAATTGTACTAATAATAGAAGCAGTTGCTCTGCCTAACATAAAAACACCAAAAAAATTAAAAATAGACGAACATGCTATCTGATTTTGTATTTTTTAAAAATAACTAGAGATTTTTTTTTTTTTGACTCATAATAAAGTCCATGAAAATACTATCTCATGGACATGTCTTAGGGGGCGCTTTTTTAATTGCCGGCACTTCAATTGGTGCTGGAATGCTAGCTCTTCCCATTGTTAGTGCAATGGGTGGGTTTTTACCATCGATTTTAATCTATATTATCTGTTGGGCTATTATGAGTGCAACTGGGCTTCTATTTTTAGAAATCTCACTTACTATGAAAAAAGGCTCTAATATTATTTCAATGGCTGATAAATACTTAGGCCGAGGTGGAAAAATATTTAGTTGGATTATCTATCTTTTTTTGTTTTATTGTTTATTAATCGCTTATATCTCTGGTGGGGGAGCTTTTATAAAAAGTATAGTCGGGGATGCTATATCTTTGAATTTAGCAGCTATAATTTTTGCTGTAATTTTTGGCTCTATCGTTTATATCGGAGCTTTAGCTATTGATAGATTGAATATCTTATTAATGATAGGCCTTTTAATTAGTTACTTTCTTTTTATAATTTTTGGAGCTAAACATGTAGATATTTTGAACTTACTACATATGCAGCCAAAAGCCGCTGTTTTTGCTTTTCCTGTGATTTTACTCTCTTTTGGCTATCAAGGAATAATTCCATCTTTAACCTATTACATGAAAAAAGATTATAAAAAGATTAGAGCTGCAATTATTTTAGGGACATCTTTAGCTTTTTTAGTCTACCTTGTTTGGGAGCTTTTAATATTAGGTATTATTCCATTAGAAGGTAAATTCGGTCTTAAAGAAGCTATAGGGCAAGGTGGCGATGCTATCTCTTTATTTAAGTCCTACACAAATATTAAAGCTGTTTACTATGTTGGTCAGTTTTTTAGCTTTTTTGCTATCACAACCTCTTTTTTAGGTGTCTCAATGGGACTTTTTGATTTTATAGCAGATGGCTTTAGAATTCAAAAAAAGGGAATAAAAAAGTTGCTTATCGCTTTAATCACATTTCTGCCACCAATAGCCATTACTTTGATAAATCCTCATCTTTTTCTAACTGCTCTAAATTATGCCGGTGGTATCGGAGGCGCTCTTTTATTAATATTGTTACCAACAATCATGGTTTTTTCTAAAAGATACATAAAAAAAGAGAAAGATCTACATCAACTCTTCGGTGGTAAAGTAGTTTTATTCATTATTTCTATTTTTGTTGTTTTTGTTTTATTTACTGAGATATTTCAAGAAATAAGTAAAATTGTTACTTGATACTATTTATCTTTTCATATATTTATCAAATTATGAAGGGAAATATAAATAAACTGCTTGTTATTATTACAATGTCTGTAGCAATAGTTTTTTCTACAACCGCTTTTTTTGTAGATCTTGTGATTCCTAAAAGTATAAATATCGAAAATGGGCTTAGTTTTGGAAAAAAAGATTCAAATGTTGAGTTTGTGTTTTTCGAAGATTTTAAATGTAAATATTGCAAAAAATATGCAACTGAGATTTTCCCTCAAGTAAAAGAAAAATACTTAGATACACAGAGAATTCATTATACAATCATTCCTCTTGCTTTTATCTATGGATCTAAGATAGTCGCCAATGCTGCTATAGCTATTTATGAGCTTAAAAAGGATCAGTTTTTTGAGTTTATTAAAATAGTTTCTGAAAAAAAAGCTAAAGTTGAGACCAAAGAGCAACTAATCGAGATTGTATCTAAGCTAGATGGAATTAATATGGAAGTTTTTGAAGAGTTTTTAGAAAATGAAATTTTTAATCAGTATCTGAAAAATAACTTAGCAAATGCTGAGAAAATTATGCCTTCTTTTGAGGTCCCTTCAGCTTATATCAATGGTCATAAAGTTGACATAGATCAAATTATAAATAAAATTGAAGAGAATTTAAACTCTATGGAATTTCAATATGATTAGCTTTGTGAAAAGATATTCAATCTATTTTGCTTGGTGTATAGCTCTAATAGCTACTATCGGCAGCTTATATGTATCTAATATCTTAAATATGAAGCCTTGTGTATTTTGTTGGTATCAAAGAATCTTTATGTTTCCGCTCGCTATCATATTAGGCATAGCCGTCTATAAAAAAAATAGAAAAATCGGTAGTTATGTAATCGCCCTTCCAATACTTGGAGGAGTTATAGCTTTTACTCAGTCTATTTTTTCCTATTTTAATATCGCGTCTTTAGTTTGTGGGTTTGATTGTTTAGAGAAAACGAGTAAACTATTTGGATTTTTTGATATGTCAATAGCTAGTTTTTTCGCATTTGGAGCAATTACTTTTTTTCTCATATTTGCAAATAAAAAAAAGAAATAAGTCTTAAAATTAATATAAAAATCCAAATAACCAAAGTGGGATTTTTTTTCCGATTCCTATCTCTATATTATCGCACGCAATATATCCTGTTTTTTCCGATCGAATTTGTTTGAAATTCTTATTTTTTCCACCAACTTCAAAAATATAGTTTTTATCAATGCAAAAATCTCCATTTTTAGGCAGTGTAACTATATGACCTTTAGCCATCTGACAAAGAAAAAAAGTTTCTCGAATGGTTCCCGATTTTGCTTCTTTTGAAGTTGAAATTGCATTGAGTTGATTTGGATTATTGAGATATACTTTTTCTGAGGATTCTAATTTTTTAAATTTATCTGTTGATCTACTTATTGATATGATTAAATCAGCATCTTCTAAATGTTTAAAATAAGATTTTAGAGTTCTATGATCGTTTATTTCAAGTATTTGTAAAATTTTTTGCCAATTTGGTATGAATGGTACTAAATCGGATATAAGTATAAGAAGCTGTTTAATTTTTTTTATACTACTACCAGTTAATTTAGGAAATATTGAAGCTAGATCTGATTCAATCGTTGTATGCATGTTTTGTTCTAAAGTAATTTGATAGAGATTTTCATTTTTATTTAATTCTAAAAAATATGGATAATATCCAAATTTGAGATACTTTTGAAATAATGGCAAAATCTTCAAATTTTGTTCATTTAACTCCTTGTTAATTTTAAAAGCTATTTTTTCATGATTTTCACAAATATCTTCTAAATCATATGAATTTAATTTTATTTGATAAGTTAATTCTAAATATTCTCTAAAAGACATACCTCTCATTTTATATTTAATTGCTCTTCTTGAAAGATCATGACTTCGTTTATAAATTTCTAAAGCAGAGCTACCAGACGCTAATATTTGCAGATCATCAAAAGTATCATAAATACTTTTTAATTCTTTAGCCCAATTTTGATATTTATGAACTTCGTCAAAAGCTATCCATTTGCCTCCATAATTCACAAACTCTTCAGCTATTTCATATAAAGTTTCAGATCCTATTTTAAAATGATCTGCTTGAATATATAATATCTTATCACTCAAGATATCCCCATTTACATTACCCAATAGGCTTTGAACCAATGTTGTAGTCTTTCCAACTCCTCTTTGGCCAATTATCAAAGATAATCTATTATCACTAAATTTGGCGGACCTGATTAGATATCTTTTATATGGATGGTTTTTGATCGATAAAAATCGTCTGCTTAATTTTTGAAGCTCCTCAAACATTTTCTCTGTCCTTAGGAATGCATTCCCATGTTTTTATATAAATTATTGTAATGCATTCCCAGTTTTTTGTCAAAAATATGGGAATGCATTCCGGTCTATATTTATAAACAATTAGTATGCAAATGGTTAAGAACGAAATTTTTATTATTGCAAATGCATTTTTTCTTCAGCATGTTTAATAGCGCTAGCTATATAGTGGGTTTTTCTGCCAATAATTTTATATAAACCCTCTTTTACAAGCATACAGATCAAAAACCAAACAAGTATATAGGCCCAAGAAAAAGCTACATATTTCCAACCAATCCCTACAAAATCATTAGTTCCAATACCGTAAACAGAGAGACCTGTTCCGATTATCTGAGAGACTAAAGTAGCTAAAAAGAACTTTATCTCAGGGTGTGGTTTTGACCAAATAGCTCTGGTATTTCTAGTTAGATATATGGTTAGATTACCACCACATAAGATCCCCATAAATGCGAGTGTTCTTAAATGGTAGAATTTTATGGTTGCATCAGTTATTGAGGCAAACCAATAATGATCTCCAATCCAATAAAGACCGAAGGTAGATATTACTCCAGCAATAGCTAATCCAATTGCAATTGTTAAAATCTCTTTCATGTTCCAAGAGGATGGATTTTTATCAATTGGCATACGATCATAAGCGATCATCATGATAGGTACATCGTTTAAAAGAGCTATTAATATAATCATTATAGCTGTAAGGGGATGATCATTAAAAACCAGCATCGATAAAAGTAAAAATAGTAATAATCTACAAGTTTCTGAAATCCTATACATAGCGTAGCTTTTCATGCGATTGAAAATCTTTCTAGATTGTTCAACAGCGTGGGCAATGACGAGAAGTCCAGGTTCTGTTAAAACTATGTCAGCTGCTTCTTTTGCAGCATCGGTTGCCCCACTTACAGCAATTCCGATATCTGCTTGTTTTAAAGCTGGAGCATCATTTACCCCATCACCTGTCATTCCAGTTATATGACCTTTATGTTGCAAAGCTTTAACAATATCAAATTTATGTTGAGGATAGACTTGAGCAAAACCATTCGCCTCTTCAAAGATATTATCTTTGTTATTTTCATTTTTCTCTTCTTCAGCTTGTCTTTTTTCAAGCTCAGTTACAGATATTATATTGGAGCCTAAATCAAGTTTAACTGATAGCTCTTTTGCAATAGCTTCATGATCTCCAGTTACCATTTTAACATCTATACCCATACCTTTTATATATCCTAGAGTCTCTTTGGTATCATCTCTTGGAGGATCAAACATTGGTAGAAGCCCTAAATAGTGCCATTTGCCATTTTGATCAGTTTTTGCAACCCCGAGTGTTCTATATCCTTTAGCCGCAAAAACTTCAATTGCACTCATGACTTTTTGAGATAAATCCTCTGACTCTTCAACCATTTTAAGAATTACTTGTGGAGCTCCTTTAGCAGCTTGAATAGTAGTTCCATCTTTTTGTTTAACTACTGCAACTGCTTTTTTGATAACAGGATCAAAAGGAGTGAACTTTTCTCGCATGTATTCATTTAAAACATCTTTATTTTCTAATTTCTTAAATATAGCTTCATCAATTGCATCTCTTCCATCTGGATTTGATGCTAAACAAGCTATAGTTAAAACCTCATTTGGATCTTTTGATTCAAAAAGCTGAATATCCCCAACTGTAAGTTCATTTTTCGTTAAAGTTCCTGTTTTATCGGAACATAAGATATCCATATTAGCCATCTCTTCAACGGCTGTTAGCTTTGAGACAATAGCTTTCATTTTAGCAAGCCTACCAGCTCCAATAGCCATTGTAGCAGAGAGTACCGCTGGCAAGGCTATAGGAATTCCTGCTATTACTAATACTAGTATAAAGATAACAATTTGACCGAGACTTTCATGCAGTACATGCTCAATTTCAATTCTATAAAGAGATACAACTAAAATGATAGCGCAAATTGTGAGCGTTAAAAAAATTAAAAAATCACCAATTCTAATGACAGCTTGTTGAAAGTGAGATTTTGTTTTAGCTTCACTAACTAATTTTGCAGTTTTTCCGAAAAAGGTATTCATTCCAGTTTCTGTTACAACTCCATTCATTTCACCGGTTTTGGCAATTGTTCCTGAAAAAGCTATATCTTGCTTTTTTTTAGTAACAGGAAGAGACTCTCCGGTTAATGCAGATTGATCGACTGTTAAATACTCTCCAGAAACAAGTTTGAGATCTGCTGGGATAATATTTCCAAGTTTTACACCTATAATATCTCCTGGCACAATCTCTTTTGCTAAAATATCTACCCATTTACCATCTCGAAGAGCTCTTGCATGTAGAGCTAGCTTTTTTTTCAAAGCTTCAATTGCATTGCCCGCTTTAAATTCTTGAAAAAAGCCAAGTGCAGCATTGATTATTAACATAGCCATTATAACGATAAAATCTGGCCATTTTTGTAAAACTCCAGATAAAATTGCAGCGATTTCGATCATCCAAGGAATTGGTCCCCAAAAAAAAACAAGTAATTGTTTGAATATTGATCGTTTTTTCTCTTCTAAAGCATTTGGACCATATTTTTCTAATCTTGCTTTCGCTTCACTCGATGTTAAACCTTTTTCTGCATCGACGTCTAAATTTTTCAAGACCTCTTCATTTGTCATTTTAGCAAATGGAGATTCTGTTTGTGATTTAATATTTTCTGTTTTTTCTTCTGGCATAAAAAACCCTCAAAATGGCTAGTAGATAATAATTATCTTATTAATTCTCAAATAACAATATATAAGTTTTTAATCTACTAAAAAAAATATATAAGAGAAAAATAAATTAATTGATTAATTCGCTTATTTAATTACAATGCAAATTGGAACATAAAACATATAAGAGGACAAAATGAATAAATTACATATTAAAGCATTTACTATAGCTTGCGGAATAACCTGGGGGCTTGCAATGCTATTTTTAGCTTGGGTCTCTTCATTTGGTTGGGGAATTAGAGATGTGTCTGTTATTTCAGGTTTATATCTTGGATATGCTCCAACATTTTTAGGCGGAATTGTAGGAGCTCTTTGGGGTTTTGTCGATGGTGCGATTGGAGGCTTTTTACTGTCATATTTTTATAATCTGCTTTTAAAAAAGTTTAAAAAAAAGTAAATGACATTTAAATTTCATCAAAAGATTCACATAAAGGCCATCTTTGGAAACGTTGGCCTTTTTTTATATATCCCAGCTTTTATGGCTTTTATTACTATTGGGATTAGTCTTGTTTTTCAAGAGTATTTTGCAATATTACCTCTTCTTATAACAGGAGTAGTGAATCTATTAATTGCATACATTTTACATAGGTTTTGTTTTGAGCCACAAAAAGTACATCTTTGGGATGCGATGATATCTATTGCACTTGCTTGGTTTTTTTGTGCTATATTTGGAGCTATAAAATATTACACTGTAGCAAAAGTATCTCTAGCTTTAAATATATCCGTAGATTCTGTTTATCTACTCACAAAACCTATCAATGCTCTTTTTGAATCCTTTTCAGGTTTTACAAGTTCAGGACTCACTATGCTTGATAAAGTATCTACTCTTCCAAAGACAATTCAATGGCTAAGATCTTTTCAGCAATGGGTTGGAGGAGTTGGTCTTATCATTTTTGTACTATCTTTAATAGAGCCAAAAAGTGAAGAGTATCAGCTCTATTTTGCTGAAACCAAATCAAAAGGATTTAGAAAATCTCTTTTAAACACAACAAGATCAATAATTTTGATCTATTCTATCTTTACAGTTTTAGGAATTGTATTATTTTCTTTAGCTAAAATGGATATTTGGGCTGCTATCAACCATTCAATGTCAGCAATCTCAACAGGTGGTTTTACAATTACTGATAATAGCTTTGTTGGATATTCCAATATCATTCAAATAATCGCCATGTTTTTATTGATACTCGGTGCTATGAGTTTTACACTTCATTATAAAATTTTTATCCAAAGAAAGTTTTTAGATTTTTTTAAAAACATTCAAAATAGAGTCTTTTTTATACTTTTAATAATCGGCTCCATTTTAATAATTTCAATAAATCTAAAACTAAATCATTTTATAAATTATGTTTTTCAATGGATCTCTTCTTTAGCAACTTGTGGATTTTTCTCTCAAAAAATAGCAAATCTAACTACAGCGACAAAATTTTTGATGATTATGGCAATGATAATAGGAGGCTGCTCTGGATCTACTGTCGGTGGTTTAAAAATTCGAAGAATCATTTTTTTATTTCAATCTCTCACCCTTCGCATAATCGCTTTTACAATTTTAAAAGAGAAAAAAGTTTTAACTAAAAAAAGACAGCCTAAAAAAGAAGATCCATCAGGTGTTTATCTACCTGAGAGTCACAAAACAGAGAGACTCTATGAAGCCTCTGTTTTATTTTTTCTTTGGATTCTAACTCTTTTTTTAGGTGTTTTTGTGCTTCTTTTATTAGAGCCCGAGAAAAAAATTATAGATATCTTTTTTGATGTTACATCTGCAATGAGCAATGTTGGCCTCTCAACCGGTGTTACAATAGACTCTTTAAAAACATTTAGCAAAATCATTTTTATCTTCTTAATGTGGCTTGGAAGATTAGAGATTATTCCTATTTTAGTTCTCTTCATTAGCTTTTTTTATTCTTGTCCTAAAAAAATTCCTCAAAAAAAATAAAAAAAAACTTTTCAACAAGTAGCGTAAGCAATAAATTAAAATAAAAACTTTTGAGGTCTTATGGCTAAGTTATATTTTCGCTATGGAACAGTAAGTTCTGCTAAAACTTTAAACCTTTTAGCAGTTGCTCACAACTATAGAAAACAAGGAAAAAAAATATGTCTTATAAAACCAGAGTTAGATAATCGCTTTGGGAAAAATAAAATCAAATCAAGAGCCGGTTTAGAAAAATCAGCAGATATATTAGTAAAACCAGACACTGAATTAGATCTAAAACAATTTAATAATGTCAGCTGCATCTTAGTTGATGAAGCTCAATTTCTCTCTGAATATCTCATAAATCAATTAAGAGAAATAACCATCGTTTTACAAATACCTGTTATTTGTTATGGTCTTAGAGCTGATTTTAAATCACATCTTTTTGAAGGCTCTAAAAGACTTATGGAAGTTGCAGATACTATAGAAGAGATAAAATGTACTTGCAATTTTTGTAACAAAAAATCAGTTATGAACCTCAAACATGTAGATGGTCTCGCAACAGTAGAAGGTCCGTCTGTTCAGCTAGGCTGCGAAGAGCTCTATTTTCCTGTCTGTTTTAACTGCTATAAAAAACAAGTCGATGATGCTAAAAAAGCAAGACAAAGAGAAAAGGCCTTAGTTACTTAAAATATATATAGTTTTTGAAGATTTCAGAAGGACATTCAGAGAAAAATATACTCAATTACTTGAGGAAATAGCGAGATCAAGATTAAGAGAATTGAGAGCTCGAGATTTTGCTATAATATTTTCAGAGTAATTTATTAATACTTAAAAATTGCTCTTTCCAATAGTAGTTATCTAATATACCAGTGATATCTCTTTTTGTTAGCATATATGCTAAGTATAGAGCTTCTATAGAAGCAAGACCTCTTATTGGATCTGTGCACATTGTTTGCTTTCTTGGATATGCACTAATATAGTTTTTCGGCAAAGATCTTTTTTCAATATTTTCAGGAAGAATTTTCAAAATTTTAGCTAAATATTTCCATGTGGAGTCTATCAAAAGAATTCCTTTATCTTGATCTTGTGCTTTAAGCTCGGGTGCATTCATCTCTAGTAAGAAATAATTTGAAAAATCCGGCAGCTCATTTTTTAGAGGATAGCTATAAAAACAGATATTTTCTCTTTTTTCTAGCCCTCTAAGTGAGCATTTTTTTAGGTTCTCTTTTTTATGTCTGATGATAATTGTTGGATACATGATCTATATTCTAAATTAAATATATCTAATAATCAAGGATTTATAAATTTTATTGGTCTATTTTTAAAATTATTAATATAATAGCGGATAATATTTATTACCATTTATATTAATTTATAATATTTATTATCCTTTATATTAATTTATTATTGGTAATAATATTGCTGTTTTTTCACAAAATTGTTATAATAATTTATATAAAAATTTAATATTTTAAAATAAGAGTTATTATGAGCGTAGGAATTATTTCAAAATCTGATGTTTATCTGCATAATTCGTGTTATTCTCAAAGAGAACATGTGGATTTTTTTGATGGAAATGGCTCTTTTAGATGCCCTGCATGCAATGGTACGGATTATAAAATTTATTTTGTTCAAAAATGTGTTTTTACAAACCTACAATCAACTGCTGAAGATACCAGCCCAGCATCTGATCCAAGAAAGATTGAAAGAAAGAATGGTGTTGAGCCTCCAATCGATCCTAATATGATCCCTATCGCTGATGAGCCTCCAGTCGCTGATGAGCCTCCAGAGTATTGGTTATCTTTACCTCAAAATCGTAAAAAACCACCAAAACGTATTCAAGAGACTCTTATAGATGATGAAATACAGACTGCAATATTAGAACGCATAGAAAAAGAGGAAAATGAAAATAATGCTGAAGTTGAACAATTATTTACAGATGGAAAATATCAAGAAGTAATTAAAAAATGCCAAGAACTTTTAGGTCATAAAATACACAATTCAGATATTCATAGAAATATTGAAAAGATTTTAAAAAAAGCTCAAGATAAGGAGAATTTATCAAAAATCAATTCTAAAATAGATCCATATTTAAAAAATATTGAATACTACTCAACTGAAATGAGAGAGCTTTTAGAAATTAAAAAAGCAAAAAATCCGGATGAATTAGATTATATTAATCAATGCCAAGCAAACTTATTGGCAAATATTGCAAATGAAAGAAATCAAATAGCGGATATTTATAATGTATTTCATTATTACCAAGATGCTATTGAAGGATTTACAAAAGCGATTAGATCTTATAAAGAAGCTATAGGGTTAGAATTTGATAAACCAGATTTTAAAGCTGATTTATGGAAAAATTTAGCGAGTACTTATGTAAATATTGCAGATATATATAAAACCATAGATGATTTAGTAGACAATTCGCAGAAGTTTTTATATCGAGCTTTTTATGCGGTAAAACAAGCTTTAAGCCATTGCAAAGAAGAGAGTGATTTAAACGATCATATTCAAACAATGTTAATAAACCTAAATAAAAAGTTAGATAATATTAATTCTCCGCAAGAGCATTTTCATTTAGTTAACAAAAAAATAAACGCAATGAGGAGGGGGGGATAAAAGAATGAGTGTACAACAACCAAGTGTTAGTCTTCCTAGCTCTGTAATGCATCAGTTAGGAAATTTTCAAATAGTTGAATCAGAGTTAGCTCAACAATTTGATAAAATTACTAATATCTTAAGAGTACTTAGCTCTAAAGTTAAGGAGTCTGCAAATGAAGCAAATGGTTCTGTAGTAAATTATGAAAATTCAACGACTGTCGATTTAGCTCCAATGATGAGCTCTCAGCTATCTATGGCAAATAGGTTTTATGAACTCGGTCTTTTCGATTCAGCTGAAGACAATTACCATTCATATATCAATTTATGTATTCATAATCTTAAAAATAGTAAACATATCTCAGTAAAAGAAAAAATCAAAAAATTAACTCATATTGCGGTATTTGCTACAGGTTATAGGTGTTTTGCAGGGGAAGTTACAAAGATTTATGCTAAGAGAGTTCAAGAGAGAGATTTCGAGCATTTGCCATATTCAAATGCTATGAATTTTTATACAAAAGCAACAAAGATGCATGCCACTGTTATAGAAATTGGAGAAGCTCTTGTTAAGAGTTTAGAAGAGGCTGAGAAGAAAACAGAAGCAGCTAGCGCACTGAGTCTATTAATCGAACCTTCACAAAAGTAAAAGCATGGAAAAGAAAAAAAGAAAGGTGAGAAAGCAAAAACAGTTAGCTTTCACCCTCTAATGGGAGTAACGAAAACGCATAGTAAAAAAAAGTAAGCTGAGAAAGCACTAGCTCTCTTAACCTATTCAGAGTAAAGAGATTTTCATCCTGGTGTAGATCCTAAAAAGATTTAGCTTTGAGCATGATGTGTTTTTAAACAAAAGCCTTTAAGACAACTTTTTTATTTGATTCATCAGATTCAAAAAATCTTTTTCCAATTCGATGTAAGTCATATCTTGAGACATTGATTTTGCTAAAATATGAATTTCTAAGCTTTTATTTAGCTTATGTCGATTCAATCTAAATATTTCTTTGATAATTCTTTTAAATTTATTTCTTAAATGAGCTTTAGCTGTTTTTGAGGATATAGTGATGCCGATTCTTGGAAGCTCAAGCTTTTCATTGAATCTATAATCTAAGTAGATATTTGAGCCTTTGAGCCTAATACAAGATTTATATAGGCTTTTATATTCAAGTTTTTTTCTGATTTTTAACTTTTTGGGAAAAGAAAAATTAAGCTGTAAGTCTTTTTCTGCCGATTCTTCTTCTTCTGTTAATAATATCTCTACCATTTTTAGTCTTCATTTTAGCTCTAAAGCCAAGTTTTCTTAGTCTTTTTTTCTTTGAAGGTTGATATGTACGTTTCATATATACGCCTATAATTTTTAATTTAAGGGTCTATGATATGTAAAATAAAGAAAATTTTCAAGAAGATTGAAAAGAAAAGCGAAATAAAATAAAATAACTATCCAATTTATATGTAAGGAATTTTTATGAAAACAAAAGCATCTGTGAAAGCCGATCCTTCGAAAGGCGATAAATTGGTTAGAAGAAAGGGTCGTTTATATGTTATAAATAAAAGAGATCCCAATAGGAAACAAAGACAGAAGGGTCCAGCACGTAAAAAATAATTTTAAGGATAAAATAATGGCAAAAACATCATCTATTGAAAAACAAAAAAGAAGAGAGAAGCTAGTAGCTTTAAAAAAAGATAAAAGAGCAGAGCTCAAAAAAATTATTGTCGATATGACAAAATCAGACGAAGATAGAATGCAGGCTGTAAATCAGTTAAATGCACTTCCAAAAAATTCTTCTAAAGTAAGACTTCGAAATCGTTGTGAAAGAACAGGTAGATGTAGAGGTTATCTAAGAAAATTTAAACTCTCAAGACTATGTTTTAGAGAGCTTGCATCTAGTGGACATATTCCAGGTATAACTAAAGCTAGTTGGTAGGTTTTTTTATGAGTTTTGTCAATGAGCTAATATCTTGAAGCTTTTTCCAGCTATCCATTGTATCATTCCATACATATGTAGTATTTGAAATCGCTTCTTTTAAATAATTTTTATATAGCGCATTTAGACTCATTGGGCCTATATTTTTGTTTTCTTTATCAAGATAATACCAGTAATTATTATCCTCTTTTAAAATTGAGAAATGATCTAAAACAGATAAAGGGGTTGATTTTTGAGTGCTTTTCAATATTTTTAAGGGTTTTAAAAAATAGATTATAGTAAGAGCTATAAGTCCAAAAAACATTCCTAATAAAAACCAAGTGTGAGCGTTTCTATTTTTTTTTCTAGCTATTCTTGAGCACATTGCCCCACAAAGGAGCCAACAAATCATTGGTAAAATTGAATTCATAAACAAATATTTTGATTAATTATCATAGCTATAAGTCTGATATATTTCGATATAAAAGAAAAGTAGTTTTAGAAAAATTCGAATTAAATTAAAATGGAGCTTTAGATTTTTATATGAGGTACTTTTATGAATGAAAAGTTTAGTGAAGTGGATCAAAAAGAGATCCAATTACCAGAGACTACTTTCTCTAGAGATATAGAAAGTAAGGTCTTTCAATCAATAGTTTTTCAAGCTCTTTCAAAAATAGAGGGCATACATTTAGTAAGCAAAGGTCTTATAGATTCTCTATTAGGTAGAGATGCTCAAGAGAGCTTTTCTGCTATTCACATAGAGCAGGATCAAAAAAAGCATTCTGTATCAGTAAAACTTGAAGTAAATGTTCGGTTTGGAATAGCTATCCCAGAAAAGTCTGACGAGATCCAATCTAAAATTATTGAAGATATTAGCAAATTTACAGGTCTTCACGTTAGTACAGTACATGTAGTTTTCAAAAATCTTTTAACAGAAGCTAATCAAAAAGATGAAGAGTCTGAAGAGGAAGATGGAGAGCTAGAGACTATTGTAAGTAATGAAGAAGAATACGAAGGATTTTAAGAAATGAGAACATCTTCTGTTCTCATTTCTGCCATACATCTAGTATTTTTGATGTTTATAGCAGCTTTGGGATCTTTTTTTATTGTGTTATATTTAAAGCCTGACTTTGTTCATTTTTTTGTGGATTATATAAATTTGAATCCTCAAATCTTTTTAAAAATTGGGTTAATTACTTTAGCATCAGCGCTTTTACTATTTATCTGTTTATATCAGCTTCATAAAACTCAGTATTTAAAACTCAATATGAAAAAAAATAGATCTGATGTAAATACAGAGATTATAAAAAGTTATCTGGAAAAATATTTTGAAAACATATTTCCAGAGAAAAAAAATAATTTAGAAGTAACGGTTTTATCAAAAGAAAAACTAGAGATAATAGCTAGCGTTGATAGTTTAGAGAATCAAAAACAGTTTTTATTAGATATTGAAGACAAAATTGGCAAGCTTTTAATAGATCATTTAAATTACGACAAAGAATTTATTTTTACTCTTAAAGAGAAAAAATAGATTTTTTAGCTCTATTTCCATTTAGAAAAAAAGAGTTGTGGCTGCATATAAAAATCTATACCCAGCCATAACTATTAATTTGTATTCAGTGTTTCATAGACACTTTTTAAAAAATTATTACTCGATTCTTTATAATTTTTTTTCTCCAAAGATGGATTATTATAAAAATAAATATCCCCATAAAGAAGCTATATTAATAAAAAAATCATCATATCCGTTGATAAATCTGTAGCAGAAGAACCATTTTAAAAAATGTTCTCCATCTTCTAGATTGTTGCTCCACAATGACCAAGAAAAATCATTTGATAAAGATTCTTTTAATGATTTAACTAATATAGGATAAAATTCTGATATATCTTGTATATTCAAGCAATTTAGAGCATCTGTAACCATTTTACTGAACTCTTCTGGACTAAAATTTTGAAAAGTAAAAAAATTACGTTTTTTTATAAAATCTTTTAGTTCATCATCACTCATTTCAGCTATAAGAGTTCTCTCTATTGGAAATGATTTAAATTTTTTATAGCGATCCAATTGTTTATGGATAAGATTATTGAAAAGCTCATTAAAATTGTAATTATCAAATAGTTTAGAATATTTCTCTATGTCATTTATTTGAGTTATGGATTGAGCTTCAAATATTATTTGGGCAGCTAAAAGTTTATGAAAAGAATTTTTAGAGTCCAATCCTTTATCAAATGTTTGTTTAATTAATTTTGCAATTAACGGATTTTGAAAATTTAAAAGCTGCTCTTTAAAAGATCTCAGTAATTCATCTGAAATATTTGAGTTTTGTTTCGTCTTTTCTAATTCTTGATAAGTTTTTGCAATACTCGAGGTGCCATATAAAGAAAGCCTACTTTTACACTCAGATAAAAAGTCTAAAAATTCATGTTTTTCATCGGTTTGAGCAAGAGATTTTATTGAATTCTGCATATGATCTAAATTAACAAAATCTGAGAGCCACTTTTTGCAAATAGAATATAGTGCACGCTCATTACTATCTCGATAATGAAACAATGTACTTCGATTAACTTCTATTTTTTCATATTGAAATTTTGAACATCCAATTTTTTCTGCATAGGATTGCTTTTGTAATAAAATATTTTTAAAACGTGTATCTACATCCGTGAAGGTAAAATCATTATATGGATCTTCTTTAAAATGGACAAATTTATAAGAATACTTGCTAGTTTTTAAGGCTTTTTTTATCAGTTTTAAAAGATCAGTGTTAGAAAAATTATTTTGATCTATATATGTATCAACTGTAATAGAAAGCACTTTATCATTATAAAAACAACTTTCAAGATACAAACCAGTATCTATTAAATATAAAAAAGGCTTTTCATTTGCTATTTTAATAGTAAACGCTTTGTTGGAGATCACATTATCTGAAGTATTATATTCTTCTAAAATATATGTTTGATTTTTGAATGAAAATACATAGTCTTTATTAGGCTTTTTATTATTAATATTCTCTACTAAAAAATCGGAATACATTGAACGATGAGATAATGAAGCTGCATAGCTAGTTGTGCTATAGAGAAATAGAGATAAGACAAATACAATTATAAGTTTTTTTATTGATTTTTTTGAGCTATTCATAAAGCGCCTATTTATTTAAAAAAAAATGAAGATACAACTTTAAAGCTATAAGTATGAAAAAATCAATAAAAATGGAAAATTTCCAATTATCTTAAAAAAGATGAGCCGGAAATATAATTTTTTCAAGAATTAAGCTTTTTTACAAAACTTTAAGATTTTTTCAAGGTCTGTAGAATTTAAAATTTTTAATTTTTCAAGATCTTTTCTTTTTGCTTGTTTTAGATTTTCTACACTTTTAAAAGTTTTTAAAAGAGCTTTTGTTTTTTTCTCACCAATGCCTTGAATATTGAAAAGCTTTGTAGTGATAGTTTTTTTAGCTCTAGATTTTTTATGAAAAGTTATAGCAACTCTATGAGCTTCATCTCTAATCTCTTGAAGTAAGAATAAAGTAGGGGAGTAAGGGTTTATAAAGATAGGTTCTTTTATATGAGGGATAAAAACTTTTTCTTTGGTTAAAGCTTTTGTGTGTTTTGCTTTTTCTTTAGAGATTGCAAGAGTATCAATGCTTGCTATGTTCAATTTATTTAAAACTTTTAGGGCTATATTTAGATGAGCTTTTCCTCCATCTAAGACTAAAAGATCAGGATATATACGGAGTTTTGAAAAATGACGATAAAGAACCTCTTCAAAAGCTGCGATATCGCCTTTTTTTTCAGTTTTGATTTTAAAAAGTTTTATTTTTGATCTGTCTTTCTTACCATCGATAAAAGTAACCATAGAAGCAACGTTAGTAGTGCCGGATATATTGGAGGTATCGAAACAGATTATATGAGAGGGGAAATTTGTAAGTTTAAGAACATCTTGTAGATTTAGTAGTTTTTTCTCATTTAGAGTTTTTTGATCTTTTTGTTGTAGATGCAAGCTTTTCGCATTTTCCTCACTTAGTTTTATTAGCTCTTTTTTCTTCCCTTTAATGGGATATGTAATTTTTAGTTTTTTATGATCTTTAGAGATAATATTTTCAATATTTTTCAAGTTTTTGAGTTTTATTGGGATAAGGATCTCTTTAGAAGATATAACTTTTGAGTAGTGTTGAAGCAGAAAAGATTCTAAAACTTCCTCAATAGGTGAGGCTATTTCAAAAAATGAAAAATGCTCAGAAGTAGTTAGTCTTCCTTGCCTAAAAATTAGCTTTACTATCACTATTAGATGATCGCGCTTATATATTCCTATTACATCTGTATTTTTAGCAGATAAGATATCGACATATTGATTTAGCCTGATATGTTTGATTTGATTTATAAGATTTAAATAGATGTTAGCTTTTTCATATTCTAAGTTTTTAGAGGCTGTTTTCATCTGATTTTTTAGATTTTTTAAAATAGATGTATCCTTTCCTTTTAAAAATAAAAGTACTTTTTCAACTAAGATGTCATACTCTTTTTTTGTGCATTTGTTAACACAAGGCGCTATACATTTTTTGATATCATATAAGATGCATGGTCTTACTCTATTTTGAATTTCACTATCAGAACATTGACGAAGAGGAAAAAGCTTTAATAAAAGATTTCTTACTGATCTCGCCGCTTTTACATTTGTATATGGTCCAAAATATTGGTTTTTATCTTTAGGTTGCAATTTTAATCTAACAAGTTTGATCATCGGCCATCTATGAGATGAGTTGATCATAATGCTAACGTAGGTTTTATCATCTTTTAGTAAAATGTTGTATTTCGGTTGGTGTTTTTTTATGAGAGTATTTTCTAAAATTAGAGCTTCTTTATCATTTAAGACAATTATGGTTTCAATAGAGCTGATTTGATCTACTAAAAAAGATACGCTAGCTCTTGTATCTGTACCTAAAAAATATTGTTTTATTCTATTTCTTAAGTTTGTTGCTTTGCCAACATATAATATCTTTTCATTTATATCTTTCATGATATAAACGCCGCATTTTTTTGGCATTTTATTGAGCAGTAGTCTATCAAAACTCATTTATCAAATCTCATCTACTTAAATTCTATTTATCTATATCTTTTTTTAAATTATATATTTTTTTCAATGCATCCAAAGGCGTTAGAGTATTTATATCAATCTCTTGAAGCTCTTTAATAACATTTTGCATTTTTTTATTTAGATTATCTTGAATATCGAAAAGTACAAATTGCTCAGCTTTTTTAGGTTTTATCTCGGATGAGTTTTTTGTAGTGTTTTCTTTTTTCTCTAAATTAGAGAGAATCTGCGCTGCTTTCTCTATAACTACACTTGGCATATTAGCTATTTTTGCAACATGTATGCCATAGCTTTTATCAGTAGAGCCTTTTATGATTTTTCTTAAAAATACAATTTCGGTCTCACTCTCTTTTACAGCAATATTATAGTTTGTAACCCCTTTTAAGCTGTTTTCAAGCTCCGTTAGCTCAAAATAGTGCGTTGCAAAAAGAGTTTTTGCTTTTTTGTCTTTTGTATTTATTAGATATTCAACAACTGACCAAGCAATTGAAATACCATCATAAGTTGATGTTCCTCTGCCTATCTCATCTAAGATAATTAAAGATCTATTCGTTGCATTATTTAAAATATTTGCAGTCTCTATCATCTCAACCATGAAAGTAGATTGACCGCGAGATAGATCATCAGATGCTCCAATTCTAGAAAAGACTTTGTCAACAATTCCTATTTTGGCTGCTTTTGCAGGAATAAAAGATCCTATTTGTGCCATTATTACAATTATTGCTACTTGGCGAATATATGTAGATTTTCCTGCCATATTAGGGCCGGTTATTAAATACATTTGATTGTTTTCATTATCTAAATAGGTGTCATTTGCAATAAATTCTCCAAAAGGCAGATTAGCTTCGATAATCGGATGTTTTCCATCTTTGATATCAAGTATGTTAGAGTCATTGATTTCAGGTTTTATGAAACTATTTGCTTTTGCAACTTTTGAAAAAGATATTAAAACATCAATATTTGCAATAGCTTCAGCGATTTTCTGTAAATCTTTTGAATATTTTAAAACTTTTTCTCTGAGATCTAGAAAAAGCTCATTTTCTAAAGTTTTTAACCTCTCTTCAGATTTTAGAACTTTTTCTTCAAACTCTTTGAGCTCTTGGGTAATAAATCTTTCTGAATTTACTAGCGTTTGTTTTTTTATAAACTCTTTTGGTACTTTATCTACTTGAGCTCTACTCACATCTATGAAATAGCCAAAAATCTTGTTGAATTTGACTTTTAGAGTTTTTATATTGGTTTGTTCTTTAAGTTTGTTTTGGTAGTTATTTAGATATGTAAAACTATTTGTAGAGATCTTTTTAAGCTCATCTAGCTTTTCACTGTAGCCTGTTTTAAAGATATTTCCATCCGATAATCTAATTGGAGGAATCTCTACTAAAGCTTCTTCTAATAAAGAGAGTAGACTTGAGATATCTATTAAATCTTTTTCATTTTCAATGTTTAATAAAGATTTAAAGTTTTTAAGCTTCTCTTTTATCAAGGGTACATTTCTTATAGATTCTCTTAAATTTGCAAGATCTTTAGGTGTCAAACTTTTATTTATAACTCTAATAAGAAGTCTTTGCATATCTTTAATGTTTTGAAGATATTCGCTGATTTTAAGAGATGTTTCAAAATTATCTAAAAACTCTTGAATAGAGTCTTGTCTTTTTTGAATTTTATCTATCTCTAAAAGAGGCATTTTTAACCATCTTTTTAAAAGCCTACCACCCATAGCTGTGGATGTTTTATCTAAAAGATTTAAAAGTGTAGAATCTTTATTTAAATGATTCAATGACTCTAAAATTTCTAAGTTTTTCATCGTTGCAAAATCAATTGCCATAAAAGATGAGAGGTTTTCAGCTTTTATAGTTTTGATATGATCTAACTTTATATATAAGTCTTCTGTTAAATATGAAATTAAAGCGCCAGATGCTGCAATTGCAGCTGTCATAGCTTTTAGCCCAAAACTATCTAAAGAGGGAGTATTGAAATGATTTAATAAAATATCTAAAGCCATATCAAACTCAAAATACCAATTATCTTTTTCAGTTAATAAAAAGTTAAGATCTATAAAAAGCTTATCAATAATTTTTTGATTTTGATCTTTAAACTTTTGAGAGACTAAAATCTCAGAGGGCTTTAGTTTATAAATCTCATTTATCAGATCTTTTTCATCTTCAATCTCAATTGCGCTAAACTCCGATGTAGATAAATCTAGAATTGAAATCCCAAAAATAGAGCCTATTTGAGATATAGATATAAAAAAATTATTAGACTTATCTTTTAAAAGATTTGATTGAAAAATAACTCCTGGTGATAAGATTTTTACAATCTCTCTTTTTACTATACCTTTTGCATCTTTGGGATCTTCAACTTGCTCTGCAACGGCTACTTTAAAATTTTTAGCAATAAGTCTATCGATATAAACTTCACCTGCATGATATGGTACACCACACATCGCTATATTG
>SDBU01002228.1_pt1 | contig 26206 bp, 20 predicted proteins | sample 2277071 | NCBI WGS metagenome assembly SDBU01 (sample SAMN10397929, study PRJNA504765) | marine sediment metagenome | isolation source: marine sediment core GS08_GC12, 126 cmbsf | place: Arctic Ocean: Gakkel Ridge, Loki's castle | collected 2008
TCCTTGGACCCGAGGTCGAAGCCTTTGAGGAGGAAATGGCATCATACTGCGGCACGAGGTTTGCCGTTGGTGTTGCCTCAGGGACTGATGCCCTGCACCTTGCCCTGCTTGCCTGCGGGGTTAAACCCGGTGATGAGGTAATCACTACCCCGTTCACTTTTATCGCCACCGCTAGGGCGATAACACGATGTAGCGCTATGGCGGTATTTGCCGATATTGACCGGCGAACCTATAACATAGACCCGGCACAAATTGAACCAAAGATTACCCCCAGGACCAGAGCCATAATTCCTGTCCACCTCTACGGCCAGCCAGCAGACATGGAGCCAATTCTACAGATAGGCAAGAAGTATAAGCTCAAGATGATTGAGGACTGTGCTCAGGCTCTGGGTGCGGAATATAATGGTAACAAGGTAGGCTTACTTGCTGATGCCGGTTGTCTCAGCTTTTTTCCTGCCAAGAATCTTGGTGCCTATGGTGATGGAGGAATGGTGGTTACCAGTGACCCGCAAATTGCTGAAGTAGTGGGTATGCTGCGGAAACACGGCTCTAGAGTAAGCTATTATCACCTCCTGCCTGGCTTTAATAGTCGCCTTGACGCCCTCCAGGCAGCGATACTCAGGGTTAAGCTAAAGTACCTAGATAACTGGAATAGATTGCGGCGAGAGAAAGCCTCTCTCTACACTCAACTGCTAAGCCAAATAGATGGTATCGAGCCACCCTATATTGAGAGGCATAATATATCATCAGCTAATTATTACACTATCCGTCTGAAGGACTCGCACATAAACCGGAATGAATTGCGTAAACACCTAGAATCAAAAGGCATCGGAACCGCAGTTTATTATCCCGTATCCCTCCACCTCCAGGAGGTATACAAACCTTTAGGCTATAAGCCAGGAGATTTTCCCCAGAGCGAGCTGGCTCAGGAGCAGGTGCTTTCCTTACCCATGTTTCCCGAACTGAGCCAAGGGCAGATAGAGGAAGTAGTGAGCCAAGTCGATAAGTTCTTAAAAAGCGACAGGCACATAGTTTAACCTGGGTCAGTTTGAAACTAAACTTTATCTATAAAGGGAGGCATAGCTATAAAGGGAGGCATAGCTATAAATAGATGAATTATTTGGGGGAAGGTAGGGTACTTAACAAACCGAAATTTAAGTTTCGTAATCCCAAAACAGGAGGATACCCGGAATTTGAATTTAACCCTTTTAAGCTAAAGAAGAGGTTGTGGAAGGTAGGTTTTTCTGCAAAGTTGATAAAACCGTATTTCTACTTAGGGTATCCTCCTTTCTCAGCCAAAAGTGGACATTTCGTAAACTCAACGGGCTGGGTTCCAGTACGGGTCATTAGAGCATTTCATCCTCTTTCTATGCTGGTAACTCCTCACTTTAAGATTGTAGCTGGGAAAAAGGGTTAGAGTAGTGAAAATATGTTACATTGCTGACGCTAGAAGCCTTCATACCCAGAAATGGGTAAAATACTTTGCTGAGAGAGTCCATGAGGTCCACTTAACTTCTCCTACACCGTTGGGAGATTGGGGAGATGGCGATATCGGGGGGGCAGAATTGAATATACTCAAGAGGTTCCCGTTACAAGTAAGAATCATATCCTTTCCAATAACAGTGCTGTCGTATGTAACTCAAATTAAACAATTAATCAGGAAAACTAAGCCGGACATTTTACACGCTCATTATGTTGGTGACACCGGTTTATGGGGAGCATTAAGCGGCTTCCACCCGCTCGTAGTCAGTGCCTGGGGCTCTGATATACTGCTTGACCCAAAACGAAGCCCCTTTCACAAATCCCTTATTAAATATACGCTGAAGAAGGCAGATTTGGTAATTTGTGATTCAGAAACGCTTAGAAAGGGTATACTGGAACTGGGAACAAGCCCAAATAAGATCAATATAGTCTATGATGGTATAGATACAAAGAAGTTTAATCCGCGACAGAAAAACGAAGGTCTTAAAAGTAGATTGGGAATATCGGGGGCACCCAGTATAATATGCATCCGAAACCTGAAGCCCGTCTATAATGTAGAAATGCTCATCAAAGCGATACCAGTGATCCTAAAGCAAGTACCAGAAGCGAGGTTCATAATCGGTGGCGATGGTGAGCAAGGGGAATATTTGCAAGATTTGGCAAACTCGCTCGAGGTTTCCCACGCCATCAGCTTCCTCGGTTGGATTCCACATCATGAACTTCCTGAATATTTGGCTTCTTCAGATGTATATGTATCGACTTCCATTTCTGACAGCACTTCACTTAGCCTGCAAGAAGCAATGGCATGTGAGCTGGCTCCAGTAGTCACTGACTTACCGGCAAATCGGGAGTGGGTAACTCACGGAGAAAACGGGTTTATTGTGCCTGTGGGTGACTATGAAGCGTTGGCCAGTAAAGTTAGTTATCTGATCACGAATATAGGGGTGAGAGACAAGTTTGGCAAGACTGGTAGGAAAATAATTATAGAAAAGGCTGTGCATCACAGGGAAATGGACAGGATGGGGAAAATATACCAAGACTTAATTGGAAGTAACAAGTAGTAGGTGAAAGGAGTGAGAACTGAAAATATCTTGGGAAATGTTTATATTCATCCTCAGATATAGCCTTCTGTTTCCTTGGTGGAAAATAAGGTTTAAGCACTTTGGAAGCCGCTCTTATATTTTTGGAGGGGTTGTTGTTATCGGAGCGAAGAGAGTCTCGATCGGTAAATATGCTACTATTTATCACAGGTGTTTTATTGGAGTGGGAAATGAAGGTGAGGTTTACATCGGTGATTATGGCCACTTAGGTGTAGATGTATATCTAAACGCGAGCAGAGGGTGCATAAGGATCGGCAATTACGTTGCCATTGGTCCCAAATCCCAAATCTATTCTTACTCGAACGACTACCAATCGGGCAAGCTGGTCATCGAATGCCATAAGGTTGCTGATGTGACTATAGAGGATGATGTTTTAATTGGCGCTGGGGTAGTTATTCTGCCCGGGGTCACCATTTCAAAAGGAGCTGTAATAGGAGCTAACGCGGTGGTTACCAAAGACGTTGCTCCCTATACTATTGTCGCAGGAGTCCCAGCAAGGGAGATTGGAAGGAGACCGGAATAACGTAATCTTAGTTATTAGAATTACTGAAAGGAGGAGGATATTATGCAAATACCAGCGGCGAGGATATATTTCCCGCAAGAGGACAGAGAGGAAATACTGAAACAGATTGATGGAATACTTGCCAGTGGTCAGCTAATCCTGGGAAAATATACTAGAGAATTTGAGGAGAGGTTCGCTCAATATATAGGTACAAAATACGCTGTAGCGGTGAACAGCGGCACCAGCGCTCTGGAAATAATTCTAAGGACACTGGACATAGAAGGATCATCGGTTATAGTTCCCACTAATACTTTCTTCGCCACCCCGGCCTCGGTGGTTCACGCCGGGGGCAAGGTGATTTTTACCGATATAACCAATAATCTTTGTATTGATCCAGAAAGTTTGATAAGGAGCATCCAAAAAGACACCAAGGCCGTCTTCGTGGTTCACATTGGTGGTCTGGTCCCACCTCAAATAGCCGAGATTCAGCAGATATGTGAGGAGCATAGTCTCTTTCTAGTGGAAGATGCTGCCCATGCTCATGGTAGCACTTTGAATGGTAAGAAGGCGGGAAGTTTCGGTATTGCTGCTGCCTTCTCTTTCTATCCCACAAAGGTAATGACCTCTGGTGAGGGGGGAATGATAACGACTAATGACGAAAATATCTATAAGAGGGCACTGGTCTTCAGAGATCAAGGTAAGGCAGGCTTCTACGGCAATGTGCATACTGAGATGGGCTATAATTGGAGGATGAGTGAGATTCATGCTGCCATGGGGTTATCTCAGTTAAATCGACTGGAAGAATTCATTATTGACCGGAGAGGAGTAGCTCAGATTTATGATGAGTTAGTGGAAATTGATAAGGTGACGCCGCTAGAGATACCCTTAGCGGCGAAGTCTAACTACTACAAGTATGTGGTGCTATTAGAAGATGGCGTCAATAGGTTATCACTCAAAAAGGAATTGAAAGAGAAATACAATATAGGCTTAAGTGGCGAGGTCTATGAGCTGCCTTGCCATCTGCAGCCAATATTTAAGAAACTATACGGTTTTAATGGTGGTGAGTTCCCGGCAGCCGAAGACCTTTGCAAGAGGCAGATATGTCTACCCGTATTTGCTGCTATGACCGATGAGCAGGCAAGGTATGTAGTCAAATCACTAAATGAGGTATTGAAATGAACATAGGTGTTATCGGGGGGTCAGGATTCATCGGTTCGCATGTGGTTGATAAGCTAATTGATGCTGGACATGAAGTCACTATTTTTGACATGATGAAGCCACAGCAAGCTCATATCCGGCACATCTATATTGATATTACTGACCTATCTAAGACCTTGGTAGCCCTTACTGGTAACTACGATGTCGTCTATATGCTGGCGGCGATGGCTGATGTGAATGATGTCTACAAAAACCCGATAGAGGCGGGCGAAGTCAACATTATGGCGGTGGCTAATGTGCTAGAGGCAGCCAGAAGGAATAACATAGAGCGAGTCATATTGGCCAGCACTGTCTGGGTATATGAAATGGCAGAAGAGGAAAGTGTTGACGAAAATACACCTTTGGTTCCTTCAAAGACCAAGCATGTTTATACCGCGTCAAAAGTAGCCGCTGAGCTTTACTGCCACGGTTATCAAAGGTTATATGGGCAGAATTTCACTATCCTTCGCTATGGAATTCCCTACGGACCTAGGGCCAGAGCTGGGACAGTAGTCGCCGTATTCGTAAAAAAAGCACTAAAAGGTGAGCCTCTAACCATTTCCGGAGATGGCTCACAGTATCGCAACTTCATTTATGTGGAGGATTTAGCTGAGGGCAATGTGGCTACGTTACGGACTGAAGCTACGAACGAAACCTATAATCTGGAAGGAATGAGACCGGTCACTATTAAAGAAGTTGCCGAAACAGTAAAGAAACTGCTAAGTAATGTTACCGATGTCACTATCGAATACAAGGAGGCAAGGCCCGGTGACTATGGAGGTAAAATAGTCTCTATTGATAAAGCCAAAATGGAGCTTGCGTGGGAACCTAAGGTTGATTTTGAGGAGGGGATGAGACAATATATTGAGTGGTATAAAAGTAGTGTCCACAAAGGATAGGCTTGTGTGAGTCGCGAAGCAATTACCCTGTACTACGAGAGGTGGTCGAGGATAATTACAGGCCGGCATTTCGAAGCTCCCTCACAAATTTAATTCTAGTCGGCGGATATTCAACAAAGTTTTCGTAGTCTCGTCACCGCCGGCTCATTAATGAACGAGCCAGTGAGCCAAACGTAGTTCTATCCTCTTTGGTAAGGAAGACCCTGAAAACTAAAATGATAAAACCGCATAAGATAATGCCACCCACTATATAAGGGTTTATAAACTTTATCCCAATTAAGAATAGAGCGATTGCAATACAAGAAAATCCCATGACTCGGGCATACCACTTGATGTCAATCCTCGCCATCAATATCCTGGGCATAAGTATCAGATAAATAGCTGCCTGCGCCAGTAAGGATATGGCAGTAGCTATGGCAGCACCAGTGATGCCATAGCGAGGTATAAGGAGTATATTCAAGACAATATTTATTCCACACGAGAGAGCATTGAGCTTTAAGGCTATATCTGGCCTGCCTGCACCAGTAATAGACCCACCTACTGGACTTGATGTACTACCCGCTATTACCCTGGCGATGAGCAATATCCACAGCGGCAGGGCAGCATAAATAAATTCTTGCCCAAACAGTATAGTGATGATTCCCTCAGCAAAAAACCCAACCCCAAGCCCCAAAGGTAACACGATGCAGGCAGAGTATTTCATGCTTTTATTAATCATTATTATCAACGCCCGGTAATTTTTTTGTGCCCAATACTCTGAGGTTGCTGGGTACGTTATCCTTTGAAATGCCTGAGGGATTAACAAGAAAAAGGAGCCCAGACCAACAGCCACACTATAATACCCAACATCTTTAGATGCCATAAAATATCCTATTAATATGATATCTGCCTGTATAGTTACCAAATTTAAGGCATTTACCCCGGTTATTTGGCTACCAAACAATACTATCTTTTTTACATTCTGAATTAAATTTTGAAGATTTAGATGCAGGAAACTTCTTGAAAGGTATAGTCCGAAGATACACCCTCCTATGAAAGAAATGATTATCCCCGTAATAGCTCCTTCAACGCCAAATCCAAACCAAACTAAGGACACTATGGATAATATCATTAGTAAGCTGCGCGATATCTCTAAGTAGGCATAAGATCTCATCTGCCTTAAGCCGTTGAATAGCCCGACCATAGTTTGAAGAATGCAGGTAAAAGGAAACACCACGGCTAGGATTTTGAGCAGTCGAGCCAACTCAGGCATATGAAAAACACCAGCCAATATCCCCGAGAGGGCAAAAATGAGTGCGCCAACCATTAACCCGAAGATTATCGAGCTAACAAAGGCGGCAAAGGTAGTTTGAAATAGTCTATTCCTGTCATCCTTATACTCAGCAACATACTTTGTTAGGGCCGATGGAATACCAAGAGTGGCAACAAGGGTAGCAAACCCGTGGATTGTTACCACCACTGTGTATAGGCCAAGGTCGGCGGCCCCAAGCCACCGAGCTAGGACTATCCGTAGTAAGAATGCGATCACTAAGGTGATGATGGAGCTAACTAAAGCCCAGCCTACATCAAAGGCGAACTTTCTTTCCATTTCCACACTGAGTCACCCTATCTGACCTCGATGGTAGCATAGACCTTCACATTTCCGTTGCTGTAGATTAAGGGGCATCTATCTATCGCGTGCTCCTTCATATAATCCGAGATTAGCACTGGTGTAACCTGAGGGCTAATTCCTGAGCCCGTAATCGTTGGTGTATACAGTCTTGCTACATAACTCTGGTCCCACTCAGGGTGGTGCAGATAATAATTCCTGTACACAAACACTTTGTTTTCCCCTTGCAGCATGTCCGTATATTCATCATAGTCTAGTACGTATGAGAATATGGTATTATAGGGTATATCCACCATAGGGGAACCACATCCCATATCCGCTAAAGACTTAATAGCAGTGATTTCTGCCTGGGTATACCCGCTTCTCTCAGCCCCATTGAAGACCAAGGGGCTCTCGGTATTTGCCTGCCCACTTGTGGTCATCATAAAGATGACAGCCAGTATCACCAACATAAACATGCTTAGCTTCCCAACGCTCCCTTTTATCAGGCTGGATATACCTGATAAACCTTGCACTGCTAGAATTGACAATGGCACATATTGGAATAGATACCACCGCCAAGGTAAGGCGGCTTTCAAGGAAAAAAGCTGAAAGATAGTCGGCAGAATAATCAAGGCTGCTGCTATTAAAGCTAATGCCACCTTGGGTGCGGTGCGTTTCTTGCGATGCAGATAGGTTAGAGCACCAATGATACCAAATGCCAATAGAAGTAAGTATCCGCCCCGGTTAAGAAGGAAAAGTACGTAAGAAGAGCTCTCTGTATCTGGTGCTGCGGTTACTATAAAATTGGAAAGTCGCAAACCGTCAACTATATACCAAAATAGAGAAGTTAAAAATGGCGGATCATCTGGAGCAGGCCGTAACCACATTCCTAGCATAGCCACTACGAAGACTACGATAAGGATTGGAGACAATGACTCATGCGAAATGGCAGGCTTGTTTACTTTATTATAAAACTGTATGCCTACAAAAACGGCGAGCAGACTCAGTAGCGTAATGAGAGCAGCAAGAGTATGGGTTAATATCGAACACGCCGAAAGAAGTATGAACAGTAAGGTAACCGAGGCTCTTTTAGTATCACGGCACAGGATTAAATAGAGAAAGGCTGAGAAAAAGCAAAAGCCGAGAGACATTGCGATTATCGCTGTGCCTCTGCCAATAGCCTCAGCGGTAAGAGGAACAATGAGCGCCGCCAGTAGACCTACCTTTGCATTAGCTACCTTTTTGCCAGTCAGGAATACAAATAGGCAAGATGATATTGCCATCATAACCCCGGTAGTGACGAATATAGAACTATAAGTGGATATAGAGGTTACAATCTGGGTAGTGGCATTGGCCAGCTGAAATAACGGCCATAGGAAATACGAATTATTAGCGAACTGACCTTGAGTAATATGTCCCAGGTTGATTGTTTCTTGAATCCACTGGTTATGCCACCAAGGGTCAACGCCATAAATACCGGGGAACTGGTAGTAAATACCAGCGTATATAGAGATGCTTAGGGCAATTATCTTGAAAAGGACAACGGCAGTATGTGGGCTTTTTGTTTCATCTGAACCAAATATGTCAAAAATAATAGAACCAGCAGCTGCCAAACACAGAATAAAGTAGACGGGTGGCCTATAGTATAGATTACTCCACAAGAGCCAAATACTGATGGAGAGACTGACAACGAAAATGATATGACTTAGTAACCTAATTCGGTTTCCTAAACGAAATTGAAGTGGCTCGGCATTTCCCGATAGCCTCTTTCTCAGTAGAAGGTAGACCAGGGATGAGGCTAACAGAATGGCAGGGAAGGCTATGTGATAGTTTCCTAAGCTAATGGGCCAGACAGTAAAGACTATACCAACGCCTAATATTAGGATGGCAATAACTCTATCCAGAGCCAAATCATGCTCAGTCAATCGCTTAAAGAAAATGCTAGTCATATTAACATCTTGGTGCCGGTCTTAGGCTACTCTACGCTACCGTGATAACAGCTTCGCGAAGCTCGAAAGGTGTCAGGATGCCCTCTGACATCTGCAGCCTCACTATAGACTTCCAGCACTCTTTTTACCGCTCCTCACTCGCTATCATTTTAGTACTGAATCGATTACATTCTTAATATTCTTGCAGGCTTCGCCCTTACCGAAATCTTCCCTTTGCTTACCTCTTGGTTCAAATTCTTGCGTCATCTTTACTATCTTGGCCTTATTAGCCCCAACCAGTACATTCCAGCCGTCCTCTACAATTTCATCCCACCCCGTAGTTTCAAGTAGCGTAATGCAGGGCACCTTTAGGACATATGCCTCTTTCTGTATTCCTCCAGAATCAGTTAGTATTTTTTGGGCATGATTCATGAGCTTAAGGAAGTCGAGGTACGACAGTGGCTTTATAATCTTGATTTTATTGGTTTCCTTCAGTCTTCTATAAAATCCATATCTTTTTAATGCACCCTCTGTTCGGGGATGTATAGGGAAAACCATTGTTTGGTCTATTTGGCAAAGAGCATCTACTATACTTTTGAGGTTTTCTCGATTGTCAGTATTGCCAGCCCGGTGCACGGTAACCACAAGATATTGCTTACTTTTTAAACCGAGAGCCTCAAGCACGTTTGACTTTTCAGCAATTTTCTTTTGTCTGAGTAATATATCAACCATAACATCTCCGGTTAGATAAACCCCTTGACTAACGCTTTCTTTATGTAAATTATTTACACTAGTTTTTGTGGGACAAAATAGCAAATCCGAACAATGGTCAGTTAAAATCCGGTTTATTTCCTCGGGCATGCTTCTGTCCAAGTATCTTAGTCCTGCTTCAACGTGCCCGAGCTGGATGTGCAATTTGGAGGCGGCTAAAGCGCCAGCCACAGTAGTATTTGTGTCTCCATATACCAACACAAGCTCGGGCTTCTCTTTAATTAGGACGTTCTCAATGGACATCAGCATCTGACCAATCTGATAGCCATTTGTCCCAGAGCCAACACCGAGGTTATAGTCTGGCTTTGGAATGTGGAGTTCCTCGAAGAACACCTCTGACAAGTTGTAATCATAGTGCTGCCCAGTATGCACAATTATTTGATCGTAACTTCTCCGCAGCTCCTCGGTTAAAGCAGCACATTTGACAAATTGTGGGCGCGCCCCTACCACCGACATAATGATCATTGCTCATCTCCTTGCCTTGTACTGTCGACAAGGCTCTGACATACTTCAGCCACCCTCGTGGCAACACTTCCCCAGCTCTGATTTTCCACTACATACCTTCTGCCATTTTCGCCCATCTGCTTTCTGAGTTCCTTGTCTTGAAGGAGTCTTATAATGGCTGAGGCGACCTCAACAGAGTTTCCTGGTCCAACAAAGATACCGCCTCGGCTCTCCTCTAATATCTCAAGCCTACTGTCTCTGCTGGCTACCACTGGCTTCTCGCATGCCATATATTCGCATAATTTCAGCGGTGAATATCCAGATTTGAGTCCTATTTTAAGCATAAGACAAACATCACTGGCATTTATATATAAGGGGACTTTCTGATACGGCACCATTCCAGTGAATATCACCTTATCTGATACACCAACCTGCCCAGCAAGATTAATTAGATCTTGCTTGATTTGTCCGTCGCCAACGATTATCAGTTGTGCTTGGGGGCACTTGCTTAATACTAGAGGCATGCTCTTAATCACATGATCAATGCCTTGCCATTGTACCAGGCTCCCAACAAAGCAAATATAGTTACAGTCCTGCCTCAGATTTAACTCCTCTCTTACCTTTATGGCATCCATCGGCCTGAATAAATCCGTGTCAGCTCCGTTTTGGATTATGATGATCCTGTCTGCCTTTATTCCATACTCTGATTCTAGAAACTCCTTTAACTGTGGCGTAACGGCAATAATTTTATCAGTCCTTCGCATACAGAATCGATCTAGCCTATCCATAACCCATACCGAAAGCTTATCTCCAAACTTGAGGAGCTTTATTTCGTCAGAATATATCCCATTTACTTCTATAACTGAAGGAATTTTAAACAACTTAGCTAAGAGATATTCACTATTAAATACATGATTCCTCCTATAAATTACGTCAAACTTCCCCTTGTACCTTGCCATAATAACAAAAGCTGAAAGAAAGATATAGATTTCACGCAAAAGGAGCCACAAAATCAGAATCTCACCTCTAACCGGTTGCAGTATTCGCCACAGAATTGGAGCACTTTTTATTCGTGGCCATAACGACCGTCGGCTAACATCGACCTTAGTCTCACCTCTAGGGTAATTTGCATTCATGAGCACTACATTGTGTCCTAACTTTGACAAGTTAGTTACCACCTCATATATATGAATTGAATAAGTTCCTAGCTCCCCGACCTTCAAACGCTCGCAAAATAGAATATTCATTCCACCCACCATTTGTAGATCTTCATAGAAAACTCCACTGGATACCCGCCAGCTTGCTGGCGGGAGGAAAGTGGCTCGCCGTAAGGCGAGGCAGCGGTGCTTGCCTGAGTAAAGCCTTTTCTTGTATAACTACGGCATGGGGGTTAGAAGGACAAAGCATGCCGTATATGATTTGAGGTATCATCTGGTATGGGTACCCAAGTACAGGAAACACATATTGAGTGGGGAAGTTCCGGAATACTTGAAAGAGGTGTTTCAACGGACTGCGGAAGAGTATGAGTTCAGGATAGATACGATGGAAGTCATGAAAGACCATGTGCACATATTTGTTGAGGTACCACCCAGATATTCCCCGGCACAAGCAGTACAGATATTGAAGAGCGTGTCTGCCCGCGAAGTATTTAAGAAGTTTCTGAAATTGAGGGAAGAACTGTGGGCAGGGGAGCTTTGGAGTGATGGATACTTTGTCAGGAGTGTAGGTGGTAAAGTCGCCGCTGACATAATACGGAAATATATTGAATATCAAATGCATGAAGAGAACTCCCTCCAAATATGCTTTTGAGCCCTTGATTTCCATTTCTGCTTCAGAAGGAGAGATACTCGATAAATATAAATGGCTCAATGTGTGAGCTCCTATTTCATGTTCTCTATCAATCTCAGCCACACTCTGTTTTTCTAAGTGGTTTCGGTAAGATTTGGTTATATAGAAAGTGCCTTTAATACCGTATTTGGCTAGTAATTCAGCCAGCTTAAGATCCGTCACCGTTCTATCATCCCAGTTTGTAGTAACGACCAGCTTGCTCATAGTGATCGTTATCTCCTAGGTCTTTTTCGTTAAGACAGCTTGGTAAACATCTTCTAGCTGCTCCACTATTTTTAACCAGTTATATTTCTCATGGATTAACGCCTTACGCTTTTCACCAAACTGACTCATAGTAGTCTCCTTCCGCTAGCAACTAAACAGCCTCTACTGATAGCGCTCAATTTATCTATGATGCTCGGCTAGTATTGTTTTATAGATGGCCTCAATTTGCTGGGCACGGTATGAACAGGTATATTTTTCTCTGACTAATGTCCTGCCTCGTTCCCCAAATCTCATCCTTACCTCTGCATCGGTCAGAATGTCTAAAAGCGCGTTCCGTAGTTGGTCTTTATCATATGAGACTACAAACCCGACATTATTTTGAACTAAAGAAGCTATCTGGCATTTATTGGTAACTATTATCGGGGTACCACAAGCACATGCCTCCAATACAGTTGTAGGAAAGGTTTCATAAATTGAGGGTAGGACATAGACATCAGCATCTACATATGCTTCCAGTTTATCCCTTCCGTAAAGTGGGCCGGTAAGAAGGACTTCCTCTTCAATCTCGAGTTCCTTTATTAACTTCTTTAGCGTTGGTAGGTAGCCATCATCTGGACCGACGATTATGAGTCTTACACTTCTTCCTTCTTTTATAAGTTTAGCAACTGCTTCAACTAGAATATCTATTCCTTTTACTTTGTGAATCCTACCGAGGAACAATACAATATTTTCTTCCTTAATATTGTATTTTCTTCTAAAAGACCCCTTTTCTGGTAGTTGCTCGTATTCAATAATGTCTATACTGTTGGGAACTTGAATTACCTTAGCCTCGTCTACACCTAGTTCTCGATACTGCTCGACTTCAGTGGGTGTCATTGCGATAAGCCTTGAGGCATCCCTTATAATTTTGTGCCCAAAGAGCGAGTAAAAGATTTTCTTCAACCGTCGCTTTCGAAAATCGACTACTAGTGACCCGGATGCTTCTGACACATAAGGGATACTATACTTCTTGGCGTAATGATGAACCAATGCATTCTGGAGAGTTCGGTACTCATGCATATGGATGATGTCAAAACTCTTCAGCGCTTTCTTTATTCCTAAGAGCATGCCTGGAGATAAAAAAATGTTGTGATTGTAAGCAATACTCTTGCTCAGATTTCTGAATCGTCTTATCTTCACCCCGTCTATTGTCTCTTTTCTCTCTCTTATTCTGTTCCTGACATTGAGCGTATCTGTAGTATAAACAGTGACCTCATGGCCTCTTTTCACCAATTCTTTTGATAGGTTATATACTACTGATACGGGACCGCCATAATCCCATGCCGGTAAGAAATAGGGTATTACCTGAAGTATGTTCATATTTAGCTAAAACCTGGCACTACTTTCTATCTTATCACGATTTTCTATAATCCAGTCGTATGTTCTCTTTATTCCTTCCTTTATCTCCATCTTGGGCTCATAGCCCAGAACTTCCCTCGCTTTCTCAATAGATGCCCTTCTCTTAGTAATCTTGTCCCAGTCTCTCCTGGATACAAGTTCTACTCCGTTATGGTTACCAGTGACTTCATTTACCATATTGGCAATATCTATTACGCTGGTTTCTGTCTCTGAGGCGAGGTTAAAGGCGTCGCCAACTGCCTCGGGAATAACACCAAGCCGCAATGTGCCGTCAACTATATCATCAACAAAGGTAAAGTCTCGCGTTTCATCACCAGTTCCAGTGATGGGTAGTTTCCTTTGGTGAAGTGCCCAGTAGATGAAGTTAGGAATTACATTACGATAGGCGCTTGGTATTTCACCGGGACCGTAGACATTGAAGTAGCGGGCTATGGCTACTGGTAAGCGGTAATAGTTATGGTAAAAGTTACAATAGAGTTCCCCGAGGAGCTTGGTGATTTGATATGGGGTATCCAGATGAAGGGAAACGAAATCCTCTTTAAGGGGAAGGGGAGCCTGGCTTCCATAAACTGAACAGCCGGATGAGGCAAAGACAACTTTACCAACATCGGTCAGGTGAGAATACCCGAGGACTTTCAGGGTGCCAAGCCCATTGACCATAAGGTCAGTCTCAGGGTTGTCCACTGAATTCTGGTTAGCGAAATGGGCTGCCAGATGGAACACAAAGTCAGGCTTTGGGGAGAAGGCTCTTTTTAATGCCCCTTCATCCAATACACTTCCTTGAATAAAAACTACATTGGGGGCAATCGGGATATTCCACTTCTCAGCGGCAGAGAGGTCGTCAAGAATGACAATTCTCGCTGCTTCTGCCTCAGTTAAGGCTCGGCTAAGGTTACTACCGATACAGCCAGCTCCACCGGTGATGAGGATGTTCTTGCCGTTATAGTCATTTAGATATTGCTCCATTTCTTCTCCTCTACAACCTCTTTCAGAATTTTCTCAAATTCATCGGTAATATTATCCCAGCTATATCTCTTAGTAAATTTTCTTGCTTTTGAGCCAAGCTCTTTCAGACTGCCATTTTGAATTAACTCCATAGCTTTCTCAATAACATCCTCCGGCTTATCCACATAGACCACACCGTTATTCTCGCCAAACTCCTTCATCACTCCGGGGAGTTTGGTAGAGATTACCGGTTTGCCCACCGCCATATATTCATACATTTTTATGGGGACTATGTCCTGCATTATACTCTCCGCAGTATAGGCTGGCAGCAGGCAAATATCAGCGGCAGCGATAAGGGAGGGAATTTCTTGGTAGGGCTTCTTGCCGGTTAGGATAACCCTATCTTGCAAATCGTGCTCCACCCGTATTGTTTGCAACTCATCGTAGCCATCACCTTCACCTACGATGAGGAGTTTAAGGTTACGATTTTCCGTTCCTGCCAGTTGTAAAGCAACTTCCTTTAAACCTGAAAAATGATAGAGCCAGCCCATAAAGAAGAAAACAAAGTCCTCTTTCCTGATACCGTATTGTTTCCTTACTGTATTACTCTCAGTGTGCCTAAATTGCTTGGTATCAACGCCTGCTCTCAGCACCTGAGTTTGTCCCGGAGGAGCCCCAATTTTTACCACATAATCACGAAGCTTGTCATTAATTACCAATACCCTGTCAGCTTGCTTGAGCGTTTTACTTTCAATCATCTTCCCGATAGGCTGAAAGCGCCTAAAAGGTATAAGTCTATGGAGCACATCTATCCAATAGTAGATGAATGGTAAATTATTTTTCCTGGCTGCTTTCGTCGCCAGGTAGCTATTCAGAATACCAAAGCCAATGATTACATCAGGAGAAAATTCTTCTATTTGTCGAGTGATTTCTCTCCGGTGAGAAAATATTAGCGAGACATAATCTAGCCACGGAATCTTTATCATGCCGGGGCGAAGGACCGTAATCTTGGCGCCACTGTAAATCTTGGACACATTATTGAAGATTTCCCGCCTAGAATATAGCTCTCTTCTACCCAGTGTTTTCCATAAAATCTCATAATCAATAACCCGAATATCATGTCCGCGTAACGATAATATCTCGGCTAAATGGTGCTGCTGCGCTGGGTTTCGCTTAAGCCAGTCCGTTTCCTGTGTAATAAGAAGTCTCATTTTACTCCGTAAACCTGTTTCATCCACTCAATGGTTCTCGCTATTCCCTCTTCCAGCGGCACCTGAGGATTGTGGTTCAGGTCTCTTCTCGCTTTGGAGAAGTCTATACGCTTGACCTTAGTGGTAAAGGGCTCTGCATCTTTATAGATAACCTTAGAGTCATCCCTGCCCAGATATTTGAGGATGAAGTCAGAGACATATTTGATATCATGCTCCCATTCTTCTTTGCCACCAACGTTATAGACCTCTCCCGGCTTGAAATTATCAATAATATTGGCGAAGGTGTGGCAAGTATCCTCAATATAATCAAAGATGCGTTTGTGTCCTAGATAGACGGTGTAGGACTCACCTCTTAGTACTTTATAGATGAAGGCAGGTATTACACCGCGGTAGGGGCTATAGTGTTCGTGACGTCCATAAGCATTGACTGGACGAACCCTGACTGTTTCTGTGCCAAACATATCCGCTGAGTTCAATACCTGGAGCTCACCCACCCACTTGGTCATGGCATAGTCGTTCATCTGTTTTATAGGTATTTTGTCCATAACATCCTCGATCATTACCCCATCATAATCTCCGTACACCTCAGCGCTGCTAAAGAATATCATCCTAAACCCTTTCTTTTCTTGGAGCCGGATCATGTTCTTGGTACCAACCACATTGGTGAGCCAGAGGTTCTCATAGTAATCCTCTCCATTCCAGCGGCCGTATTCCGCCGCCAGGTGATAGACATAGTTAAAGTTGTGCTCTTCGAATGTCCTCTCAAGCTGTCGGTATTTCGTGACATCGCAGCGGATATAATTTGGCCCCTCTGAATGCCTCAGGTCACAGATCCACACCTCGTGCCCCCGTTTTCTTAGCTCGGGAACAAGGTTCGAGCCGATAAAGCCCAGCCCGCCGGTGACAAGAATTTTAACCACTATTAATATCTCTCCTTTTGTTGAATTCTTTATGTATCAAGAAGGCTATGCAGCTGGCTATTATTCATATTGTTTTCTTAGCCGGAGTACAACGCAAATAGACATATCTCACCCCTATAACTGTAGCCATATTGTCCTTGAGATTCCGAGCTAGTGACAGCCGATGGGCTGTTTTTATCTGCCATTCTTTCTGGATCTCGAATTCCCCCTCCAGTAAAGATTTAAAATCTGCAAGGGTAAAATGATGAGGGTGTGGTGTGTCCAAGGCGTTAAATAATGGGAAGGCATGCTTTATACAAGTGGCGAACACATTACAGGAAATTACCAATATTCCCCGGTCATCCAACACTCGCCGAATTTCTCTCAATACCAATATGGGTGATGAGGTGTGGTCAATAGTATTAGCACACCAGCATAAATCGATACTTTTATCTCGCAGGGGCAGACGTTCTCCTATGCCCCTTACGCGGTGACAAGATTTGTCTTGGAGATGAAGGTGGCGAGGAAAAGGAAATAGAGGGTCTAATACTAGCTTAGGGGAAATATTAACATCATCAAATGCTTCCTCCACAACTGGGCCTCCTATTTCCAGAATACGCATCTGCTTTAATTCCCCTTCTGAGAGTGAGGTGAATTTACACATGCGCTCGAGATTTTGCCTGCGCAGTTCATCAGTTAATTCCAAGATGTCTGGATGAATCTTCCAGACGGCAACTTCTGCTCGCTGAGCTTTTTGCCAACGTCTAATCATCATTTTAGGGCTCATATGCAACGTCTTCCGCATCTATTTTGCACGAAAATTTATCTATTCGTGACTTACTTGAATTGCACTCTAATAATATCCCAACAATTCTCTCCCCCGCCTTTCCGTCTCCAAATGGATTCTGCCAGTTATTTTCTCTGCCAAGCATTATTTGAGAGCATTCTAGGATTTTCTCCGGAATAGTCCCGGCAAGGATATTTGATCCTACCTCCAGAGTCTCAGGTCTTTCCGTGTTGTCCCTCAAGGTAACGCAGGGGATTCCCATGATACAACTTTCCTCTTGAATGCCGCCAGAATCGGTTAGGATAAGCCTGGCATTATTCTCAAGCTGTAGGAAACCTATAAAATCTACCGGATCGGTTAGCGTGAGGTTTCGCGGTTTTAGGTCAAACTCGCTGATCCTTTTGCGAGAAAGAGGATGGATGGGGTAGATTACCGGCAGATGAAACTCGTCAGCTAGTTTGTCTAATCCCTTCAGGATCGAGAGAAATCTTGCCCGGTTGTCAACGTTCTCCTTGCGATGAAGGGTTACCAGGAAGTATTGCTTTGGCTTGAGGTCTAGGGTGTTAAGGGTATTAATATTGCCACGGGCTATTTCCATATTCTGATAGGTAGCATCAACAATCGTATTACCAGTTACAAATATCCTCTCTTCAGTGATGCCTTCACCTAGCAGGATTGCTCTTGCCTCTCCGGTAGGAGCAAATAGGTAATCGGAGCAATGATCAGTTAGAGTTCGGTTAATCTCCTCCGGCATCTGCCGGTCATAACTTCTTAAGCCGGCCTCAACGTGCCCAACTTCTATATGAAGCTTAACTGCCGCCAAAGCCCCGGCAAGCACAGAGTTAGTATCGCCCTCAACCAAAACGATGTCGGGATTCTCCTTCTGCAAAACCTCCTCAACACCAATAAGTATTCTGGCAGTTTGCTCACCATGGGAACCAGAGCCTACTTCCAGATTATATTTAGACTGCGGTAGCTTTAACTGTTTAAAGAACACCTCATCTAAGCTATATGAGTAGTGCTGACCGGTATGAAGGATGAAGTAATCTGTCTGCCTTCTCTCTAACTCCCTTATGACAGGTGACATCTTAATTATTTCTGGGCGGGTTCCTAGAACTACTGCAATCTTCACTGGCTGGACTCCCCCTCAATCCGGCAGCACTCAAGAATTTCGGTTCCACCATCAGCATAAGGTTCGCCAGGGTCAACGCACTGCATATAGGCATCCTCCTTGTCCCTTGAGAGCCCCAGCTTCACCGGGTCTACCCCTTCATCAAGGGCAACTAGGTAGTGCAGTAGAGTTGACAAGGCATGGATACAGATGGCATCAGTCTGATCAACCAAAATCTTGGCGCCATCAATTGTCATTTTGTCGCCAATTTCATATACGGGACATATTCCTTTACTCTGACAGACCTTTATTTCAAGCACCGCTACCCCCAATCAGCCTACACAACAACCCTTTAAGACGAAGTCTTACCACAGTGAGAGCCACATCAAGGCCATGAAACACGGGATTCAGGCTATGACTCCCGGGATGATAAATACAGGAAATGGGCACCTCTTTAATGCTAAAGCCCTTTTCTCTTATCTTTATTATCACCTCAACGCTAGCCCCCATACCACTTGCGGTAATGGTAAAGGTATCCAGAACCTTTCTGCTATAAGCCCTGAAACCACTCTGGGCATCGGATACCTTTACCTTAGAGCCAAAGTTGTAGAGAAAGGTTATAACATGGATGCCGAATCTTCGGTATCGGGGTATACTGCTTTTCCTGATGAGGAACCTGGAGCCGATCACCACGTCTGCCTCTCCTCTGAAAATAGGAGCTAGAAGTCTTGGTATATCATCAGGGTCGTGCTGTCCATCCCCGTCCAGCATAACCAAAACATCGGCGGTGCTCAGTTTGATTACCTCAAAGCAGGATTTGATGCTTTCGCCATAGCCCTTGTTCACGCCGTGATCTATGACCGAAGCCCCAGCTGCCTCAGCTACCTGAGCCGTATTATCAATGGAGCCATCATCGACTACTATTACTTCATCAGCAAATTTTCTAGCTTTACCCACTACCTCGGCAATAAACTGCTCTTCATTGTAGGCAGGAATACCAGCTACGATTCTGTTTTGGGTTGTTTGAGAAGCTTGAGATAATTTTGTCATCGGCGCCCCCTCAGCTTTCTTTGAAACTCTCATTCCACTATCCCTTTCAGTTCATGGCACCTTATTGTTCTTGTTCAGTATTTGCTTAGATATTATCCCTATCGTTACAAATTACAATGACTTGCAGCTCAACTTATGTCTGGTGGGGAGGAATAGTCACCATAGCTTCGGCGACCACTGGCTAAACTTTGCTTATTTCGTTTGTTCCACAACCTGATAAGTTGCTGTATCATTCCATCATAACTCCGCCCGGGGGCCTTAATTGAGTTAAGAGTCTCTTTGGTTCGAGAATTGAGGCTTATGTACCCTCACCTTTTCATCATTGCCCCCTATCTGAAGCCCAATTATGTTTACTAGTATAAACATAATTATACATTGCTGTTACTACTTGTCAAGGCCTCTTATCCTATCTTTACCTACCAGGTTGAGTATATTTACCTATGACTATATTCTTACCCATTTCTAACCAAAAGAGGGATAGACATCTAGGTGAGAGCGGGTATAATTGAAAAAACAAGGGTAGTAGAGGCCGCTCTGCCTTGGTTATAAGCCTATGAAGAACAAGATTTTCATTTTCTCAATACTAAGCTTTCTTCTGTTTGCAGGTTACGGCGTTCAGGCTGTGCGTGCAGCTGATGAGCCTCCTGATCCTCGAATAGCCATTTATGTCATCCCCCCCATAGCTGATGAAAAGATACTACCTACCACCGCTATTCCTGACGGTTACATCTCTAATGAAATTTCTATTGTTGGTTGTCCTGGGGAGTATGAACCAGCCAGCTTTGTTGTTCATGCTCTTGACGATATTGCCTCTTTACAGATAGCAGCTACCGAACTTGAAGGAGAAAGTGATTCTATTTCATCCAATAATATAGACATCACGGTAGTTAAATGCTGGTATCAGGCTGGGGAAGATATATGGGTAGGAGCCAACAAGCAGAAAATTTTGACCTCAGAGTTGCTCCTCAAGGATGACTCCTTAGTTAAGGTTGAGAATGTGGAGAACTACCTTAAACTGACCACTGGGGAGTATGTTTGGATAAGTGACCCAACGATTGTGCAAGTAAATATAAACGCAGCAAAAATAGTTCCTATAAGTGAACTCCCAGTGCAGGATAGCATAAATCTTCAACCAGTTACCATTCCAGCAAATACCAACAAGCAATTTTGGGTCACGTTGAAAATCCCAGATGGCGCAGCTGCCGGCGTTTATACAGGCAAGATTCAGTTGGAGTCAGGTGGTGTTATTATCCAAGAGATTGATTTACAGCTTGAAGTGTTGCCTATAGAATTACAGCCATCCTATCTCCCCTATAGTCTCTACTACCGGGCTGTGCTTGATTCTGGTTATCCTAACGGAAGCATATCTTCGGAGTATAAGAGTGAACCGCAGATGAGGGTAGAACTCGAAGACATGTTTAAGCATGGCGTAACCAATCCTGGTGTCTATCAGGGTTTTGATATAGCATTCTTGCCAACGATTTTGACTATGAGAAATATGAGCGGCATGGGTGGCCAGCCCTTATATCTGTTTAATGTTGGTCTGGCTTCATCTGATACAATTGCTGCTACCATACAACTTGCCCAAAGCTATGGGGTTTCCGAGGTTTATTTCTACGGTACAGATGAGCCGCAGCAGGTAGGTGCAATGAGAGACTTCTGCGATAGGGTTCACGCTGTGGGTGGTAAAGTGTTCACGGCTATAAATAACCTGAGCGTAGGCCAGACTTTAGCCGATGTCCTTGACTTAGTTATATCTACTCCTGGAATAGAGAATACGCTAATTCCTTTATACCATAGCTTCGGTAATAAGGTATTCTCCTATGCCAACCCTCAAGTTGGAGAGGAAAGACCGGAACGCTACCGAAGAAATTATGGTCTTTACCTATGGCAGAAAGATTACGATGGGGCGATGGACTACGCCTACCAGCATGGCTATGGTACTATCTGGAATGACTATGACCATTCGACCTACCGGGATCATAACTACGCCTATCCTACAACAGATGGCGTAATTAATACCATTCAGTGGGAAGGGTGGCGAGAAGGTGTGGATGATATAAGGTATCTGACTACCCTCCTTGAAGTAATTGAGGTGGGCAAAGCGGAAGGGAGGGATACTTCCGCTGCCGAGGACTGGCTTGCTGACCTAAAGGGCTCAGACTTAACAACAAAAAATCTAGATACGGTTCGTTCAGAGATGATTGATCACATCCTGTCTCTCCAGAATCAATCACAAAACCAAGCACCAGTGCTTAATCCCATTGGTAACAAAACGGTTAATGAAGGGGAGCTACTTAGCTTCACCATCTCAGCTACAGATGCAAATGGTGATACTTTAACCTACTCTGCCTCAAACTTGCCACAAGGGGCAAGCTTTAGCCCATCAACCCGTATCTTTTCATGGACGCCGGGCCAGGCAGGAACATACGGTGGTATCCACTTTGAGGTAAGTGATGGTGATTTGACCGACTCCGAAGATATAACAATAACCGTAGGCAATGTTAACCAACCACCAGTGCTTAATCCCATTGGTAACAAAACGGTTAATGAAGGGGAGCTACTTAGCTTCACCATATCAGCTAGCGACGCTGATGGTGATAGCCTGACCTACTCTGCCTCTAACTTGCCACAAGGGGCTAGCTTTAGCCCATCAACCCGTATCTTTTCATGGACGCCGGGCCAGGCAGGAACATACGCTGGTATCCACTTTGAGGTAAGTGATGGTGTATTTACCGACCCCGAGAATATCACCATTACTGTATCTGTACCTACCACTCCACCACCAGCCATTGGCGGAGGTGGATTCATGCTAGTACTACCACCACCTGAACAGCCAGGTTCTACTGATGTATCTAATATCATAGGGAAGGAAGGTATGTTCACTGAGACAGCTACAATACAGTCCGAAGATGGCAAGGGCGTGCTTACTATTCAGGAGGGTACCAAGGGATTAACCAAAAACGGAGAAGCACTAGAAGGAATAACTATAGTTGAAATGCAGGAACTACCTGCACCTCTAGTTGATTCCAATATTATCGGACTAGTTTATAATTTCGGACCTGACGGGGCCACATTTGATCCATCGATAACTGTAACCTTCACCTATGACAAGTTCTTAATACCCGAAGGTGTTGATGAAAAGAACGCTGTGATCGCTATGTGGGATGACGAATTTGGCAGGTGGAGTGAGATTGAAAGCGTTGTAAATCCGGAGGCTAATACCATCATAGGGAATGTGAGTCACTTTTCTGTTTATACTATCCTGATACACACTTCCCCTGCCGCCTTTACTACCAGTGGTTTTTTGATAACTCCGACTGAAGTTTATACTAGTAATACCATCAAGAGTAGTATCCTTGTAACAAATACTGGTGACGTGGCCGGGAGTTACGAAGTAACTCTAAGAATTGATGGCATTCTAGTAGAAACGAAGGAAGTTATAGTTGATGGTGGCAATAGTCAAACCGTTAATTTCAACAACACTCAAATTTATGATCCTGGAACACATACTGTGGACATTAATGGTTTGATGGGCACATTTGAAGTTAAGACACTCCCAACAGCTACTTTCACTACCAGTGAGCTAAATATATCTCCTAACGCAGCTTATCTAGGGGACACAGTAACCATTAGCGCTCGGATTAACAACACAGGTAATGCTACTGGCACCTACGAAGTGATGCTAAAGATAGAGGGTATAACTGAAGCAACCAAAGAGGTCACAGTTGACGCTAGCACTACTGAAATGGTAAGTTTCACTACAATGAAGAATAATGCGGGTACTTATACGGTGGATGTTAATGGTATGACTGGTTCATTTACAGTTAACGAACAGCTTTCACCAGCAATCAGTGCCTTTGAAGTGATTCCACACTATGATACCGAAACGGGTAAACTCATTTTCGCCGAGATAACCTATGAGGTAAATAATCCAGATACACCAATTGTTGATGTTGATCTTGTCGTAGGTGTGTACCTTAACGCTGAGCTTTTTGAGGAGTTTTCTCTCCTCTCGACAAGCCAGCTAGAGCTAGGCGAAACTATCGGCAGTCTGGACTATATACCTGTTGGTGCATGGAAGACCGGGGTCTATACATTCCAAGCCAAGCTATACGTAAATGGAGAGTTATTAACAAGTATGACAGAGGAGAAACTAGAAGTCACGGCTGAACCTGCCCCAACAGTAGTGAGCTGGGGTATCTTAGGAATGATAATCAGCGCCATGCTGCCCGTCATAGCAATCACAGTATTTATCGTGTTACGCCGCAGGCGCTATCAGTTTGAAGCCTAAGGCATTCCAGTCCGCTTCCCACAGGAAGGAAATTAGTATGGCATCTTTCAATAGACGATTAAGATTTGCTATAGTTGTCATAATAAGCCAACTGCTTCTAGTCGCCCTGGCCATAGCTTGGGTTATTCACATGATTCTAATCTGGAAAAACGGGGTGGTCCAATTCATAGAAGAAAACCCCGTGATTCTACTAGCAGAAATAGTTATGACGATACTCATAACTCTGTTTGCGATTGCTGTCCTTATTATTCAGACATATAGACTGGGAGAAAGAAGAAGTAGCGATAAAGGGCGAGGACGTAAAGATAACAGGAAAGTAAACAAACTAGGAGAATAACTCGCCTGTCTATGGACACAGAAAACGGAGGTAAGCAGGAGGGTATAGTCTCAGAATCCCATGCAATAAGTAACACCTTGCAGCTTACAAATGAGCCATAGATACCAATACCACAATCCACTTCACCTCTTGCTTTAGCTATACTCATAGTCTTCAATTAATAATCACCTATGGTTAGACACTCTGCATCATTATAAAACCTGCTATAATAGCTCCTGATTCAGTCTAACCGATTTCAGAATCGATTGCCTGTTGAATAACAGCAATTCCCTATGCTACGCACCCAGTAAGAGCCTAGCTTATTCCTCGTGAATAGGGTGATCTAAAACTACGACAAGCAGCACTAACATTCTTTAACCAACAGAATCCTCTTGCTAATAACTTCTACCTCAAGGGACTCTCGGAACTAGAACATTGTTCTGGAACACAATACCTTCCTTCCGCCAGCGAGATCTGCAATAATTCCATCAAGACGACACTTTACTTCACGATGTATTAAAACCAATAGTACCATTTAAAACAGTCGTCACGGTAAGTATCCTGAGAATTGTGGAGGAAAAGTAAAGATAAGTCATCTTGACAGTTGGCTGTAAGGTGTTACAATGGTACTATTCTATAGGTGTATATATGAATAATCGGTACTTCACGTTATTGTTGGTTTAGTTATGTGTGGAATTGTAGGATATATTGGAAATAAACAGGCTCAAGCCATTCTGCTTGATTCCTTAAGCAGGCTGGAATATCGGGGTTATGATTCCTGCGGCATAACCATAGGCGGTAGTAGTGTTGAGATGTATAAGGATACGGTCAGGGTAGAAGTGCTGCGGAAAGTATCACCAGCGTTTAATGGCGTAGTAGGTATCGGTCATACTAGGTGGGCGACTCACGGTGAGCCATCCCAAATAAATGCTCATCCCCACACTGATTGTAGTGGTAGAATTGCTGTAGTCCACAATGGGGTAATCAATAATTACCACAAATTAAGGCAACAGCTAATTAACGAAGGGCATAATCTCGTTTCTGAAACCGATACCGAAGTGATACCCCATCTTATTGAAAAGTATTACCAGGGCGATATAGAAGAAGCGGTAAGAGCTGCCTTGGCTGAGCTAGAAGGTTCCTATGCCATCGCAGTGTTGACGGCTGGTAAACCCAAACTAGTAGTTGCAAGAAGAGATTCCCCCTTAATTATTGGTTTAGGCGACAGTGAGAACCTTATTGCCTCGGACGTACCAGCGATATTGGATTATACTAATAGAGTTGTGTACTTGGAAGATGGTGATATTGGAGTTATTACTAGAGATAGTGTAGAAATTACGGCAAATGGAATAAAGGTCGACAGGAAAGAACACACGATTCACTGGAGTAGCGAAGATATTCATAAAGACGGCTATGACCACTTCATGCTTAAGGAGATTCATGAGCAGCCAAGAGTGATACGGGATACCCTCGTAGAAGATTTAGTAGCAGCTGAAACAGTAATTGATTCGGGACTAAGCCTGGACAGGGATACGGAAAGTATAACGATAGTAGCCTGTGGTACATCCTACCATGCTGGTCTAATAGGTAAATATATTATTGAGGAACTGCTTGGAATTCCAGTAAAGGTTGAGCTTGCCTCTGAATTTAACCATTGTCGTCGAGTCATACCTTCGACCGTGGCAATCGCTTTGACTCAATCAGGTGAGACCGCAGATGTACTATCGGCTATGAGAAGGTTGCTAGAGACGAAGACCGAGACACTAGTTATTACTAATGTGTTGGGTAGCACTGCCAGTCGCATTGCCAACCACACCCTTTACACCACGGCTGGCCCTGAAGTAAGCGTAGCCTCTACCAAGACCTTTATTGCTCAGCTTACAATGTTATATCAGTTGGTAATCTTATCACATCCCGGGATTAATCTCAAAATACGTGAGTCCCTAGTTGCAGATTTAAGGCAAATGCCAGCTAAGATTGAAGAAGTGCTTAATAACGGGGATCACATTATGAATTGCGCCAGATACCTGTCACAATATAACAATGCATTCTTTATTGGTCGAGGGATAAACTTCCCCATAGCCCTTGAGGGGGCACTTAAACTAAAGGAGATTGCCTACATCCGCGCTGAAGGCTATGCCGCTGGGGAATTAAAACACGGGCCTCTCGCCTTACTAGATCGGGATACACCGGTCATCGCCATTACGGCACCGGATAATACTTATGAAG